>Ga0256839_1000597_pt1 | contig 46397 bp, 43 predicted proteins | sample 354166metaG_FD_185968 | JGI IMG/M metagenome (GOLD analysis project Ga0256839, IMG submission 185968) | Hydrothermal vent microbial communities from Mid Atlantic Ridge, Atlantic Ocean - 354-166 | ecosystem: Environmental > Aquatic > Marine > Hydrothermal vents | place: Atlantic Ocean: Mid... | reverse complement strand
ACACTTAGAAACAGGGATGCTCCACAAGCTCTTGTTTTCATTCTAAAACGTAAAATAGCCACTGAACCTATGGGGGCGACTTACTATTTTTCATTTCACTATGAAAACAAACCCTTACATATCATCTCGCGTTTCCAAGTGTGGATTTGGGTATAATGCTACATTTTTATCTCTCCCTGAGGATGTCTTTCAATATGTCTTTAAAATCAACAGAAGCCAGTGAGCCAGTAGAGACCGTAGCTAAGTGTGCTTTAGGTATTGATGAGGTGATGGGGGATGGGGGAACACTTTCGGAATACGTCGAAGGCTATTGTGCTCGCGCACCTCAAATCGAGATGGCTTATGAGATTGAAACGTTGATCCAAAAAGAGGGGACTTTATTGGCAGAGGCAGGTACGGGGACTGGAAAGACATTTGCTTATTTAGTCCCTGCACTGCTGTCGGGTAAAACCGTGATGGTCTCTACCGCAACCAAAACCTTACAAGAGCAGTTGGTTCAAAAAGATATGCCAACCCTTTTTAAGGCGTGTGGAGTTAAAGGTAAGGCATGCATTTTAAAGGGACGAGATAACTATGTATGCCCTCAGCGACTGGAAATAACAGAAACCGCTGAGCAGCATAGTCGTTCTGATTGGAAAAAATTAGCCTTGATTCGTGATTGGGTTGAAAATGTCACAACATCAGGTGATAAATCAGAGTTAGATACGGTGGCGGAAGAGGATCCAATCTGGCGTAAAGTGTGTGCGCGTTTGGAGTTTTGTCAGGCCGCAGACTGTAATGCGGAGTCGGGCTGTTTTTACCCTAAAGCAAAGAAAAAAGCCGCTGAAGCACAGGTTCTGGTGGTAAATCACCACCTGTTTTGTGCTGATTTATCGTTGAGAGAACAGGGGTTTGGAGAGCTTTTACCCAATATGGAGGTGTATGTTTTTGATGAAGCACACCAAATGCCCGATATTGCGGCACAGTTTTTAGGGTTTTCAATTACTCGTGGTCAGCTGGATGAGTTAACACGAGATATTAAACAGGCACAAAAATTAGAGTCACCTGAGTCGGTGGAACTGGTTGAACAAGCGAATCATTTAGCTGAACAAATTAAATTGTTAAATGAATCACTTGGTAAGTGGGATAAGCGTTGGACTTGGCAGCAACTTGAAAAAGAGGCCGCATTTCAGTTAGTGGCAAAACGGTTTATGGACAGCTTATCGCGCTTGATTGAAAGTCTGAAATCTGTTGCCGAGAGAGGAAAGCAAATTACCGCCGTGTATAAACGAGCCAAGGACTTTGAAGGCCAGTTTAAAGAGTGGATGAACGCCAAATCTGAAAACAAAATTCGTTGGATTGAATCCTCTCAGGCACGATTTAAGTTGAATTTAACTCCCTTGAGTGTTGCAGCCCCGTTTAGTCGCCAAAGAGAAGTCATTGCCGGCGCATGGCTATTTACCTCTGCGACGTTAAGTGTCCGTGGTAAGTTTGACTATTTTGCGAATCGACTTGGGTTGGGCGAGGCTGAAACCCGTCATTGGTCTAGCCCGTTCGATTTTCAAAAACAAGGCGTGATCTATCACCCGATTGGTTTACCCGAGCCCAGAAGTGACCAGTATATTAAAGTGTGTTTAAGAGCCGCTTGGCCTCTTTTAAAAGCCAGTAATGGCCATGCATTTATTTTATTTACCAGTCATCGAGCGATGCAGGAAGCGAAAGCCATCCTTGAGCAACACTGGGAGGGTAAGTTGTTAATACAGGGTGAACAGCCCAAACTGGTATTGTTGCAACGATTTAAAGAAGCTGAACAGACGATCTTATTAGGCACCAGTAGTTTTTGGGAGGGTGTGGATGTCAAAGGAGAGGCTTTAAGGCTGGTGATTATCGATCGAATTCCGTTTGCTCCCCCTGATGATCCGATTGTACAAGCACGAGAAGCGTATTTAAAAGAGAAAGGGCTGAATGGTTTTGTGCATTTTCAGTTGCCAGAAGCGGTCATTGCAATGAAGCAGGGTGCAGGCCGCTTGATTCGGGATTCGACGGATCGTGGCGTATTAATGTTATGTGACCCTCGGTTATCATCGAAGGGCTATGGCACAACCATTCGAGAGAGTTTACCGGATTTTCCGTGGGTTTATTGTGTGGAAGAAGCTATAGAGAAGCTTGCATCAGATCCAGATTTAGAAACCTGAGAGGGTGTGTAAGGTCTCGTTTATATAAATATGGAAGAAGAAATGATAAATAATCGCGCTATATTAGCGATAGAAACCTCTACTGCTGCGTGTTCCGTAGCCATCATCATAGAAGGTCAAATGCATGAACGCTATGAGCTTTTACCTCAAAAGCATGCGCTTCGTGTACTGGAGATGGTCGATGAGGTGCTGAGTGAGGCCAATATAACGGGAGAGGAGATTGATCTCTTAGCCTACGGCGAAGGCCCTGGTGCTTTTACAGGGGTTCGTATTGCCTCAGGTGTGGTGCAAGGTCTGGCGTTAGGTTGGGATAAGCCCACGATAGGAGTATCTTCGTTAGAAGCGATGGCTGAACGGGTATTGAGTGAGTTACTTCCTTTGGATCAATACGCTCATTTGGTTGAAGTTCCATGGTGTGCTTTAATGGATGCACGAATGAAAGAAGTCTATTTTCAATCGGGTACCTTTAACGTCAAGACACAGCAGTGGCTGGTTTCAGAAGCGTGTCTGATCTCTCCTGAAGAGGCCGAAGAGCGTTTTAAATCGTTAGAGCCTGATTGTATTGGTTTAGGGGATGTTGCGAATGAGTACCCTGCGTTAAGTGCATTATTTTCAACGTGGTTTGAAACTCTGCCTTCAGCGGCCGCGGTTGCTCGAATTGTACAACGAATGGCGTTAGATGAAAGATCGACTGATCAGTCGTTAGCACTGCCACTTTATTTAAGAAATCACGTGGCGGATACCATTCAAGAAAGGTTACAGAATCGTTTAAAAAAAGCGAAACCTTAATGATTGCTTAAAAATTAAACAGGATAGGATAAGGCCAAGAAATTACAGGTGTTTTTGAGTTTAACAGGGCATTACACACAATTTTATCCACAAGAATTGTGAATAACTGATGACAATAATTTGTAACTGAGACGAGAGGTGGCATCATGGTAAATTATCAACGAATTTTGATCGCAACGGATTTTTCAAAACAGAGCCTTTGTGCCTTATTAAAAGCGCAATCGATGGCTGAACAAGCGAACGCAAAGCTTACACTGTTACATGTGGTCGATATCCCAGTTTATCCTGTATTAGAGGATGTTGCCGTAATGGGGATGCCTGCACTTTGGGATGAAGAGTTAGCACAAACACTTCTTGAAACGTCTGAAGAGCGCTTGAAAAAAATAGCAGATCAATATGGTATAGCGGATTTTATGAGTGTTTCAGGCAGTCCTGGTGATGAAATTATTACTATTGCGAAAGTGAATAGCATTGATTTAATTGTCATGGGGTTTCATGGTCTTTCTGGTTTTAAAAGATTAATTGGTTCAACCACGCACTCGGTGATTAATGATGCGCCTTGTGATGTATTGGCGGTTAAGGAGTCTTTAAATAAGGAAGCCGATTAATGTCTCGGAGAGGGGGGGAGAAAAATAAATTTTTCTTTTTTGGGCGTGTTCTGTGTGTAAGCATTGCTCTTTTATGGGGTATTCATGCGTTTGCGGCCAGTTCATTTAAAATAGGAGAAACCGTCTTTGTGGCTTACCCTGCAGGCAATATTAAAGACGATGCCTTTATTGTAGGTCGTATTACTGGCGTAAATGAAAAGGGTGATTATTTTTTGTCGGTACTCGATTATGTTGAGGGTCACGATTACGGTTTATCTTGCGTTCCGATGACCAAAAAAAGTGCCTCGGGTCATGAAACCTCTCCTTATGATACGGCATGGGATGTTTGGCAGGATACAACGGTGTTGGAAAAAGAGCGATTAGAGTATTTGGTTTCAGCACAGGATGTGATGAAACTCAATGAGGGAAAGCACTTTTTTATTGAACGTCATAATCTGTACATCGTCTTTGGTCGCTGGAAATCGGATGCGCCTATGTTAACGGTAGAGCGTTTAGAGCGTGCTGAAAAAGAAGCCCAGGATAATCGTATTGTCCAGATGGTTGCCGCTTTACAACTTGCACAGCAGCATCGACGGAGTTTTTATGATCATTTTCAGCGACCTTATCAAACTTATGAAACCATTGCGCCTTTAAATGATTTATTAAAGAAGGTTCTGTTTTTGTTTGAGCAAGATGATGAGTTAAGGCAGCTGTGGCAATCAAATGTAAGAGATTGGAAGGCGTTGCCTAATAACGGTCAGTATTACTTTTTGCTTGAAGCGATTGATAAAATTATTTCCGACGCTAAGGATCAGCTTTATGAGGACGGGCTTGAGAAAGTAGCCCCCCTTGTTATGCAGAAATTTAAAGAAAACCTTACTCGATTTCAGGGTAAGATTTCTTAGAGACTCTATCGTGTAAAGGTCTCTAAGTATTGCGATTCGATTATTTAGGGTGTTGATAGTAGGTTTGGTTTAGGTAGTCTGCAAGCTCTTCTATCTCATCATCAAATAAGCCAATGCCTAAGTTTTCATTACAGAATCGAACACTTTTGATGAGTTTTGGAAATGAGTCGGTTTTACTTGGGTTATAGGGTTTATCAACATGGCATCTTAAGCAGTTATTGTCATCATGAAGCACCTTGCCAGGGTGAGGTTCCGCCATAACGGTTTGTGAGCTAAGTAAACTACCGATTATTACAAGGGGGATAGCGTAGCTTTTAAGCGGTATGTTTTTCATATTTGGAGACCTTTGAGTAGATGAGAGGTTTTTTCATCTTTGATTCTACGCAAGTTTGACCAAAATACGAAATTAAAAAAAATTGTGCGGCAACAGGGCTGGTTTATTTCAGTGTTGTGGTCTCTTTAAGTCATAGTGAAAAAAGTTGGAGAGTAAAGGGTGAGTGAATTAACTTACATTAAAGGCAAGGACGATTGTTTAGAGGCGTCTATTGCCAACATGCAGCGCATTTTAAAAAAGGCGGGGTTTGAAATTGTTGAAGCCTCTTGGTTAAACCCTGTGACCAACGTGTTTTCACTGCATATTTACGATGCACGTTGCCCTGGGTTGTTTACCAATGGCAAAGGAACCAGTCGAAAATCAACGCTTGCCAGTGCATTAGGTGAGTATTTAGAGCGTCTGTCGACCAATTATTTTTTTTCAGACTATTGGTTAGAGTCGAAGCCTGATGAAGCGGCGGGTTCTTGGTTGTATTACCCGAATGAAAAATCGTTTTCAGGAGAGACGTTTAAGCAGTGTTTAACGAAAGAGTTATGGGAATTTTATGATGAAAACAATGAAATCGAGTTTTGTGACTTATTAAGCTTTAATGATACTCAAAATGAAATTCGGTCGATAGCCATGCAAGAAGTCTCTTCTGGTGAAACCGCTTACTTTCCCATGAACTTATTTAGTAATCTATATGCCAGCAATGGTTTGTCTGCAGGGAATAGTGCTGCGGAAGCTCAGGTACAAGGATTGTCCGAGATTTTTGAGCGTTGGGTTAAGAATAAAATCATGCGAGAGAATATCTGTTTGCCAGAAGTGCCCGATGAGATTGTGCAGTTGTATCCGGATGTGGTTCAGGCGATTCAATCGCTCAATAAAGAGGGGATTGTTTTATCCATTAGAGATGCATCGCTTGGCGGGGAGTTTCCCGTCATTAACGTTACGCTGTTTGAACAAAAAACGGGACTCTGTTTTGCTTCATTTGGCGCACATCCTATGTTTGAAGTTGCTTTAGAGCGTACCTTAACCGAGTCACTGCAAGGGCGACAGCTCGGGCAATTAGATGGTTTTCAAATGCCTGTTTTTGATACCTTTGTCGTGGCGGAAGATGAAAACCTAGAAAACCATTTTATTGATTCGAGTGGTTTGATTCATGGGCACTTTATTTCAGACGCTTATGACTATGAATTTGTTCATTGGGATTTTTCTGGTGATACCGAAGCACAGTGGTCACAGCTTTGTAGCAAGGTTGAACAGCAAGGCTGTTCGGTGTATGTGGCAAATTATAATCATTATGACTTTGAAGCGTGTCGAATTGTCGTACCGGGTATGTCTGAAATTTACCCAAACAGTGAGTTGATTGAAAGTAATCAAAATACTGGGCGTATTTTGCGTGAGTCATTATTAGAGTTAGATACAAGTGGTGACTTTTTAGGGTTGGTCGCTTTAATTGATGAACTCGGATTAAGCGATCACCAAGGGGTGGCCTCTTTAATTGGTTTAATGCCTGATCCCAAAAGTTTTTGGGCGGAGTTGAAGGTTGTTGAGTTAAAGTTTTGGTGTTATTTAGCCGCACAAGCATACGAAGATGCGCTTGAAATGGTTCAAGATGCACTGTGCTTTATGTCGCCTAATAATCCGTGGTTGCTGGCGTATCGTGCGTTGCAGTATGGTGTTGAAATGCAGTTGAATGGCGAGGTAAGTACCTATGCGATGGAATGTTTGTTTGGACAGGCCGTCAGTGAGCAAGCTTGGCTCAATATCAGTGGTGAGCAAGCGTTGTGGGGCGAGCCGATTGGGCTGGATATATTTAAAACCAGCGAACGCCATCAAGCATTGTTGACAATCTATCAGCAAACGCAAGTCGTGAAAGCGCAAAAAATAAAGGGTTAATTTGATTGAAGGCCTTTGTTATAAAGGTCTTCAATGTAATGATTGAGACGGCTTTATTTAGAAATCGTAAATAAGTGTTAAGGTCGTTTGCGTGTCTGTTTTTTTCAGAGTAGTCGTGGCGGGTTTGTCATTATGTCTATATTTATAGGCTAGTTTCACATTCATGCTATCGGCTACTTTTACTTTAACCCCCGTATTCAGTTCAAGTTTTGTGCGCTCAGAACCTGTTAGGACTAGTGCATCCTGAGTGAAGGTGACTTGTTCATTGATTTGGTGGGCAAAGTCTAGCTTTAATCGTCCGATCATTTGATCGGTACTGTTACCGCCTCCAGTACTGGTATAGGTAATGGATTGATAACCAAGACCTATTTCACCTGTTAGAGTGGTCTGTTCTGTTTGGTACAAGGCTTTACCTAAACCGGCTGAAAGAGCCGCATCTAAGTCGATGTTTTCAAAGCGACTGTTTTCAAATTTTCCGCCTACAAAACTATAGTAACTGCGGCTTTCATCGTAAAAATGGTTTCGTTGCAGGTCAAGCAAATAACGCTCTTGTGTTTGCACATTATTTTCAGATTTATAGTTGATTTCAAAGACAGACTTTAATTCATGATCGACTTGGTTGTAGTTGAGCTTAATGGCGCCAAAGACACTGGTGGTTGTAGTATTTCCTGTACTGCTGTTGTAACCTGCTTCACCGCTTCCAGAGAGTCCAAGTGCTTGAGGATCGGCCGCTTGTACTGAAAGAGGTATTAAGCTGATGCTACCCATAAGTGCGAGTGTATTGATTGAGCGTACTGAAAACATATGTCGTGACCTTTTTAGTTTCTCGGTAAGTATATATACCTACTGTGGTTTAAGTTAAGGGTATTTTACTGTAGTTTTATTGAATGTTAAAGAACTTGTTCGGAGTCAAGTTAAGAAAAGTGAATCCGAATAGGGCATTTTTGATAAAATGTTCTGCAACTTTGTCACGTGAATCTTATAAATAAGACGGAAATACCATGAAACTTGATTTTTTAGACTTTGAACAACCCATTGCTGAGTTAGAGGCAAAAATTGATGAATTACGTCATTTGGATGGGGGAGATGTTAATTTGGTGCAAGAGATTGCGGCGTTAGAAGAGAAGCGTAAAAATTTAACCGAGTCGACCTTTAAAAAGTTAACCGATGTTCAAATTGCTAAATTATCCCGTCATCCACAGCGTCCGTATGCGTTGGATTATATTCCTGAGATTTTTACCGACTTTAAAGAGTTGCATGGCGATCGTGCGTTTGCAGACGACGAAGCGATTGTGGCGGGTCTCGCACGTTTGGACGGCCAGCCAGTGATGTTAATTACCCAAGAAAAGGGAAGAGACACCAAAGAAAAAATTCGTCGTAATTTTGGGATGCCACGTCCAGAAGGCTATCGTAAAGCATTGCGTTTAATGAAAATGGCCGAGCGTTTTGGCTTGCCGGTGATTACCTTTATTGATACGCCGGGCGCCTATCCAGGCATTAATGCCGAAGAGCGTGGTCAAAGTGAAGCGATTGCTCGAAACTTGATTGAGATGGCGGAGTTAAAAGTGCCGGTTATTTGTACCGTTATTGGTGAGGGTGGTTCAGGGGGGGCACTTGCGATTGGCGTTGGAGATGTCATGATGATGATGGAGTACTCAACGTATTCGGTGATTTCGCCAGAAGGGTGTGCTTCGATACTCTGGAAAAATGCGGACAATGCGGCCGATGCGGCTCAAGCATTGGGAATTACGGCAACCCGTTTGAAGTCACTGGGCTTGGTGGATGAGATTATCTCTGAGCCATTAGGTGGCGCGCATAGGGATTATCAACTGGCAGCAAGTAATCTTAAAAATGCATTGATTGCTCAGTTAGATCAACTTAAAGAGAAGTCGGTTGATGAGCTACTCGAATCTCGTTATCAACGTTATATGGCGTATGGTAATTTTGAAGGTTAGTCTGCCTTCTTTTGTTTTCATTAAGATAGCTTGAGCTTTTTATGACCGAGGATCCTCATGATGAGCTTTTTCTTCCTGAGCATTTAAGCTGTTTTACAGGGGTTCTGAAGGAGTTTACGGAACGATACTCTGACTTTTCTTCTATCCATGTCGCCTTTAGTGGAGGTTTGGACTCAACCGTTTTATTGCATTTACTCGCACAGTCGTCCGCTTTAAAAGAGCGACTTCTTGCGCATCATATTGATCATGGCTTACAAGAGGACGCTGCTGACTGGGTTAAGCACTGTTCGTTATTCTGTTTGTCACTGGCAATCCCTTTTAAATCCAGTACGCTTGAATGGACATCTGTTAAACGAGAAGGGGTGGAGTCCGTTGCACGAAGGTTGCGTTATCAAGCCTTAACAACAGGATGTAAGCTGGATACGGATATTTTGGTCACCGGGCATCATCAACGAGATCAGGCAGAAACGGTCTTGTTAAATTTAGCGAGAGGTTCGGGCGTATCTGGTTTAGCTGCGATGCCTTATGTTAAAACACTCTCTACCGTTCTGGGAGAGGTATTGCACTGTCGTCCATTGTTGTCGATTCCTTACCAACAATTAAAGTTGTATGCTCAGTATTTTAAGTTGCACTGGGTGGGAGATCCAAGTAATGCATTAACGCATTACCGCCGTAATGCGGTACGCCAAGAGGTTCTTCCCGTATTAAGTCGCTATTGGCCAGCGGTTGAGAAAAGCCTTGCGCGCACGGCCGATCATATGTCGGAAGCGCAACTATTATTGAATCGAATGGCTGCGCAGGCGTTAGCCAAAATGGAAGGCACTGAGTTTTATTTTGACTTTGATTGGCTGAATGATCTTGATTGGTTAGAGCAGAAAAATACATTACGTTATTGGTTGCTTAAGCAGTTTACACTCACACTCTCTGCAAGGCATTATGATTGGGTAAAACAAGTGTTAGCACAGCAGGCTAAGAGTCGGCAAAATGCATTTTCTTATCAGACCTCCTTGGGGGAGCTATGCTTTTATGGAAAGAGGCTTTATTTCTTAAAAAACAGTTTGTTGCCTTATTGTTTTAAGGTTGAGTGTAATATTGATTTGGCGTCATTGTTTAAGGGTGGCGGTCAGGCGTTAGCGCTGTGTTTAGATGATCGCACATTGGTTGTTCATCGTACTCATAAGCCTGCACAAACAGCGCACTATCATTTTCAAATTGAATTTAAATATTTTTTGCGCTTGTCTGGATTGATGGTAAGAAACATTTCACAAGAAGATGTTGTGAACCGAAAAAAATTAAAGTCTTTTTTTCAGAAAAATAAAATTCCACCTTGGGAGCGATCTTTTTGGCCTGTTCTAACCTATCATGGTGCGGTTGTGAGTGTCTTGGGGTGCGCTTCGTGCCTAAAAAGCACGGAAATAAACGTATCTGGTGAAGAGGGCGTAAAGGGAAAAAAACAACAACCCCCAGTTCAAAAAATATCGCTCTCGAAGGAGGCGTGTTACCGTGTTATGGGGGTTTGGGGAGAATAATTACATTGCTGAAAAAAAGCTTTTCGGCTATAATTCCCTCCCATTCTGATTACTCGAAATCTCAGGTTTTTCTGAGGTATCTCAACCTTTTAAAAGTGTGTTAAATGACTAAATTTATTTTTGTAACAGGTGGTGTGGTTTCTTCGTTAGGCAAGGGTATTGCCTCCGCTTCTTTAGGCGCGTTACTTGAGGCGAGAGGCCAAAAAGTAAGTATGCTGAAAATGGATCCTTATATTAATGTAGATCCCGGAACAATGAGTCCGCTTCAGCATGGAGAGGTTTTTGTGACCGATGATGGTGCAGAAACGGATTTGGATTTGGGCCACTATGAACGCTTTGTGCAGCGTCACTTTACCCGACGCAATAGTTTTTCAACGGGGCAGGTTTATGAAACCGTTATTCGCAATGAGCGTCGTGGCGATTATTTAGGTGGAACCGTTCAGGTCATTCCACATATTACTGATGAAATCAAAAATCGAATTCAAGCGGCGGCGGCGGGTTACGATGTCGTTATGGTTGAGGTGGGGGGTACTGTTGGTGATATTGAATCTCTGCCTTTTTTAGAGGCTATTCGTCAACTGAGTCTTGAGGTAGGTCGAGAGCGTTCTCTGTTTATGCACCTGACCTTGTTGCCCTATATTTCGGTCGCAGGCGAGATGAAAACCAAACCAACACAGCACTCGGTAAAAGAGTTGCGTTCGATTGGTATTCAGCCGGATATTTTAATTTGTCGTTCAGAAAAACCACTAGAAGCCAGTGATAAACGTAAAATTGCACTGTTTACCAATGTTGAAGAAAGAGCGGTTATTAATGCACTGGATGCTAAAACCATCTACTCAGTGCCTAGGATGTTGCATGAGCAGGGGTTAGATGATCTTGTCATGACGCGGTTAAATATTGAAAATAAATCATTGGATTTAAGTGATTGGGACTCGGTGGTTAATGCACAATTAAATCCACAAAAATCCGTTGAAATTGCCATGGTGGGTAAATATGTCGATTTAACCGAAGCGTATAAGTCTTTGATTGAATCCTTGATTCATGCTGGAATTCATACCAATACCCGCGTGAATATTGACTATATCGATTCGGAAGTATTAGAAACTTCGGGGCTTTCTGTTCTGAAGGATAAAGACGCTATTCTCGTTCCTGGTGGTTTTGGTGAGCGTGGCGTAGAAGGGAAAATTTTAGCGATTCAGTTTGCACGTGAAAATAAAATCCCTTATTTAGGGATTTGCTTAGGTATGCAAATGGCGGTCGTAGAGTTTGCTCGTAATGTGGCAGGATTAAAAAATGCGCACAGCAGTGAGTTAAATGAAAATACGCCACACCCAGTGGTCGCATTAATCACCGAGTGGACCGATGAAAGTGGTCAGAAAATTCAACGTGATGAAACGGCCGATTTGGGAGGCACAATGCGTTTGGGTGGCCAAAATTGTGTCATTATCAAAGATTCAAAAATTTATCAAGCCTATGGTGAAACCGTGATTCGAGAACGCCATAGACACCGTTACGAAGTGAATGATGGCTATGTTGTCAAGTTAGAAGAGGCGGGGCTTGTTTTTACAGGTCGCTCAGAAGATGGCAATCTTGTTGAGACAATTGAAGTGGTCGATCACCCTTGGTTTGTTGCATGTCAGTTTCACCCAGAGTTTACCTCAACACCGCGTAATGGGCATCCGCTCTTTACCGCATTTGTTGAGGCCGCAATAAAAAGAACAAAGGAAGCTTGAAGATGAAATTATGTGATTTTGAAGTCGGTATTGATCAACCGTTGTTTTTAATTGCAGGGCCTTGCGTCATTGAATCTGAAAAGATGGCGTTGGGAACAGCTGAGAAGTTGAAAGAGTTAACCGAGTCTGTCGGTATCCCATTTATCTATAAGTCCTCTTATGATAAAGCCAATCGCTCTTCTACTGCCAGTTTTAGAGGCTTAGGGGTAGAGGAAGGGTTGCGTATTTTACAAAAAGTAAAAGACGAAATTGGTATACCTGTATTAACCGATGTGCATGAGGACTCACCTTTGGATGAGGTTGCCTCCGTGGTGGATGTGATGCAAACGCCCGCTTTTTTAGTGCGTCAAACCAACTTTATTCAAAATGTGTGTCGCCAAGGGATTCCTGTCAATATCAAAAAAGGGCAGTTTCAAGCGCCTTGGGATATGGATCAAGTGGTCGCCAAAGCACGAGAAGTTGGCAATGAAAATATTATGGTCTGTGACCGAGGAACCTCTTTTGGTTATAATACCTTAGTTTCGGATATGCGCGGTCTCGCCTCAATGCGACGCACAGGTTGTCCAGTGGTGTTTGATGCCACGCACTCGGTGCAACAACCAGGTGGGCAAGGTACGACTTCTGGTGGGCAGAGGGAGATGGTGCCGGTATTAGCGCGCGCGGCAATTGCGGCAGGCGTATCCGGTGTCTTTATGGAAACACACCCCAATCCAGAAAAAGCACTAAGTGATGGTCCAAATATGTGGCCACTTGGGCAACTAAAGCCTTTATTAGAAACGATGAAAGCACTAGATGATTTGGTTAAACAGCATGGATTTATTGAAAGTAACCTGTTGGATTGAAGTTGTCATCCTAGCGTCATAAATTCATAGTAAAATACGCTCCAAATATTTAAAAATTATTAAGAAAATAGGAAAAAAATAGAATGTCATTGATTAAAGATATTAAAGCTCGTGAAGTAATTGATTCTCGTGGTAATCCAACCGTAGAAGCGGATGTTATTTTAGAGGACGGCTCTTTTGGTCGAGGCATTTCTCCTTCTGGCGCCTCTACTGGTGCGCGAGAAGCCATTGAGTTACGTGATGGTGACAAATCACGTTATGGTGGAAAAGGCGTGTTGAGTGCTGTAAACAATATTAATGGTGACATTAAAGCCGCATTGATTGGCAAAAATGCAATGGATCAAGCCACGGTTGATCAAATAATGATCGATTTAGACGGGACTGAAAACAAAGGTCGTTTAGGGGCAAATGCCATTTTAGCCGTTTCGATTGCAACGGCTCAAGCTGCAGCCGCTTCAAAAGGCGTGCCACTTTATGCTTACCTAAAGACCGGTGATTATCAGATGCCTGTTCCAATGATGAATATCATCAATGGTGGTGAGCATGCCGATAACTCAGTTGATTTTCAAGAGTTTATGATTGTTCCGGTTGGTGCACCCAGTATTACAGAAGCGATACGTTACGGCTCTGAAATTTTCCATGAACTAAAATCTGTTTTAGCTAAAAAAGGCTATAACACAGCGGTAGGGGATGAAGGTGGGTTTGCCCCAGATCTTAAATCGAATGAAGAAGCGATTACCGTTATTTTAGAAGCGATTGAGAATGCAGGTTATAAAGCGGGCACGGATATTATGATCGCAATGGATGCCGCCTCTTCTGAATTGTATAAAGATGGTAAATACTTCTTAAAATCTGAAAATAAAACCTTAACGTCTGAAGAGATGGTTGATTTATTAGGTGAGTGGGTTGATAAGTATCCTATTATCTCGATTGAAGATGGTTTGGATGAAGCGGATTGGGATGGTTTTAAGTTGCAAACAGAGAAGTTTGGCGACCGTTTACAAGTGGTTGGTGATGATCTATTTGTTACCAATCCAAAAATCTTTCAGCAAGGGATTGATAACGGCGTTGCCAACTCAATTTTGATTAAAATTAATCAAATCGGAACCCTAACCGAAACCTTTGAAGCGATTCGTATGGCAAAAGCCGCTGGTTATACTGCGGTTATCTCTCATCGTTCAGGTGAGACAGAAGATACAGTGATTGCGGATATTGCCGTGGCAACCGGTGCTGGTCAGATAAAAACGGGTTCTCTTTCACGTACCGATCGTATTGCAAAATATAATCAGTTGATTCGTATTGAAGAAGCGCTCGGTAGCGAAGCAGTTTATCCTGGCATGAATGCGTTCTATAACCTAAAAAAATAAATTCTATTTGAGAGGCTCGTGTGAAAAAAATTTACATCGCACTGGTCATCTTAATTCTGATTTTACAAGCTCGCTTATTGTCCTCCGATGGAGGGCTTGGCGAGCTTTTTGCGTTACAGAACCAGCTAAAAACCTTAGAGTCCTCCCTTGAAGCACAGAGTTTGCTGAATGCAAAATTAGCGCAGCAGGTGAAAGCACTGCAAAATGATCACGCCTCTCTTGAAACCATTGCAAGGCAGACGTTAGGGATGGTTAAGAAAGAGGAGGTGTTTATTAAGGTGATTGAATTAAAACCTTCTTTATTAGAGGCTCAATCGGGTATTAAAAAGAAGGATGTGGTTGAGGATGCACCATAATGAGTGAGTTAAGCATCCTGTACCGTGTGTTTGAAAAAGTGAATAGCTGCGTATAAGTTTTATATTTATGAGCTTAGTTGGTTTGGCTTCGGGGCTACCTCTTGTTACTGTAAAACTAAAGTGTAGTTAGGATGCTTTGCTCTTGATGGCGATATTATGGTTACCGTTCGTATATTCACAAAGCTTGTCCTTAACAATAGTTTTGATTCCTCTTTAGACTGCTGTCAGAAACTGGTAAAATGCTTGGCTAAATTTTAATTTACTATTTGAAGAGAATAATTCATGCCAATCATTACTTTACCCGATGGTTCTACCAAAAAATTTGACGAAGCTGTTTCTGTAATGCAAGTTGCAGAAAGTATTGGGGCAGGATTGGCGAAAGCGACGATTGCTGGGCGAGTAAATGGAAAGCTCGTTGATGCGTGTGACTTAATTGCTGAGGATGCGACGCTTGAAATTGTTACGATGCGTGATGAAGAGGGTGTTCATATCATGCGCCATTCGTGCGCGCATTTATTAGGGCATGCGTTAAAGCAACTGTATCCTGATGTCAAAATGGCCATTGGTCCTGTAATCGATAATGGGTTTTATTATGATATTGATTTAGAGCATAAAATTACCCCTGATGATTTAAAGAAAATTGAAAAGCGGATGTTGTCGCTGGCGAAAACGAAATACCCTGTCATTAAAAAAATGCTGTCTCGTGATGAGGCGAACGCTATTTTTTCTGAACGTGGCGAGTCGTATAAGCTTGAGTTAATTCGAGACTTACCAGATGAAACAGAATTTGGTTTTTATTTTCATGAAGAGTATGTCGACATGTGTGTGGGGCCTCATTTACCCAACATGGGGTTTGTGAAGGCGCTTAAATTAACGCATATTGCGGGTGCTTATTGGCGTGGAAATTCGGATAACAAAATGTTGCAACGCCTTTACGGTGTGGCGTTTGAAAGTAAGCCCGCATTAAAAGAATATTTACTTATGATGGAAGAAGCGGAAAAACGTGATCATCGTAAGCTGGGTAAAACGTTGGATCTCTTTCATTTAGAAGAGGTCTCTCCAGGGATGGCATTTTGGCATCCAAAAGGAACGACGCTGTATCGTGTGGTAGAAGAGTATATGCGTGGTCAGCTGGTTGCGAACGATTATGAAGAGATTCGTACGCCGTTGATTATGGATCGCTCTTTGTGGGAGAAATCAGGTCATTGGGATAAGTTTAAAGACAATATGTTTACCACGGAGACGGATAACCGTGATTATGCGGTGAAGCCAATGAATTGTCCAGGGCATATTCAAGTATATAATCGCCATTTACATAGCTATCGTGATCTACCGATTCGAATTGCAGAATTTGGTACGGTGCATCGTAATGAACCCTCAGGTACACTGCATGGTCTCATGCGTGTACGTTCGTTTACCCAAGATGATGCTCATATTTTTTGTACAGAAGCACAAATTAAAGAAGAAGTGCAAGCCTGTATTGATCTCGTGTTTGAAACCTATGCCGATTTTGGTTTTGACAATATAGCGATTAAATTTTCGACACGCCCTGAGCAGCGTGTCGGATCGGATGACGTTTGGGACTTAGCAGAAAAAGCACTGGAAGAGACGTTAAAAGAAGCGGAGTTGGATTATAAGCTGCAACCAGGAGAGGGTGCATTTTATGGCCCTAAGATTGAGTTTCAATTGAAAGATTGTATTGGACGAGTTTGGCAGTGCGGTACGATTCAATTGGATTTTTCAATGACACAGGCAGAACGTTTAAATGCCGTGTATGTTGGTCAGGATAATGAGAAACATCATCCCGTTATGATTCATCGAGCAATTTTAGGCTCACTGGAACGTTTCGTGGGTATTTTGATTGAGCATTATGAAGGAAAGTTCCCGGCGTGGTTGGCACCAACTCAGTGTGTAATTGCCTCAATTTCGGATGTTCATGGCGAATATGTGACTAAAATGACAAAAAAATTGAAAAAACATGGCTTTAGAGTCGAATCGGACTTGAGAAATGAGAAGGTAGGGTTTAAAATTCGCGAGCATACTATGCAGCGTGTTCCTTATATTTTGGTTGTCGGTGACCAAGAGATGGAAAACGGGACGGTAAATGTGCGTGCCCGAGGTGGAAATAACCTTGGAAGTTACACCTATTCCGAGCTGGTTGATTTACTGAATAACGACATTAGTAAATTAGGTCGCGTTACCGACGAAGACTAAATAGATAAACACTGTAATGATTCAGGTGTGAGCTGAGTCGTTACCAAAAATTTTTTAATAAACTGGAGGATATTGCTATCGCAATTCGTAGAGGCCGCGGCCGACCACAACAACCTGAAGCACCTAAAGATAGAATTAATGGTGCAATTAAATCACCTGAAGTACGTTTAATTGATCCTGATGGGGAGCCATTAGGTGTTGTAAGCATTAAAGATGCTTTAGAGCAGTCTCAGGAATTTGGTCTGGATTTGGTGGAAATTACAGCGAAGGCAAATCCTCCTGTTTGTAAAATTATGGATTATGGTAAGTACCTTTACCAGCAACAAAAAAAGAAGCACGAAGCGAAGAAGAAACAGAAGCAAGTGCAGCTTAAAGAAGTTAAGTTTCGCCCAGGAACTGAAGAGGGAGATTATCAGGTCAAACTACGCAACCTGATGAAATTCCTAGCTAATGGAGATCGTGTCAAAGTAACCATCTGGTTTCGAGGACGCGAGATCACTCATAAGGAACTGGGATTGAAGATGTTGGAACGTGTTCGGGATGATATTCAAGAGGTTGCGACCATTGAACAAATGCCGAAGATGGAAGGCCGTCAAATGCAAATGATGGTTGCTCCAACAAAGAAGAAGTAGTTTTATTTAAAACTGCTTAAACAACAGTCGGGATGTCTAGGGCGTCATTTTTCAAATTATTTTGAAAAGTGGCGAAGTAAACATTACTGGTGCAGCTCCTTCAGTGCTGTTCGTTGTGCCGAAGTAGATTATTGATGTTAATGATCTTATTTAAAACCAAGTCCTCTTAATTTAGAGTGGCTTAAATGCGGAGTTTCATGCTATGCCTAAGATGAAAACAAATAGTAGTGCTAAAAAGCGCTTCAAAAAAACAGGCTCAGGTCGTTTCAAATGCAAACAATCTCACCTTCGTCATATATTGACCAAAAAGTCGACTAAACGTAAGCGTCAGCTACGTTCAGGAAGCATGATCCATGATCATGATGTGGCAATGGTTCGTCGTATGTTACCGTACGCTTAAGGAGAGATTGAAAAATGGCAAGAGTTAAAAGAGGTGTCGTCGCACGCCGTAGACACAATAAAGTATTAAAGCAAGCAAAAGGTTATTACGGAGCTCGTAGTAAGGTTTTTCGTGTTGCTAAGCAAGCGGTTATTAAAGCGGGTCAGTATGCTTACCGTGATCGTCGTACTAAAAAACGTCAATTCCGTCGTTTATGGATTGCGCGTATTAACGCTGCAGCTCGTATGAATGGCATGACTTACAGTCGTTTCATTAACGGCTTACACAGAGCAGAAATTGCAATTGACCGTAAGGTTTTAGCAGACATTGCTGTGCATGATGCAGCGGCTTTCTCAGCGATTGCTGAAAAGGCAAAAGCGGCATTGTAAGAAGTGTTGCTAGGGAAACCTAGCCGATTCTGATTTAGGGGGCTTTGGTCCCCTATTTTTTTGGCTTAATGGCAATACTTTATCCCCATCTCATTCTTGGTGATTATTAAAGATTTTATTTATTGAATAAAATGTTTAATACTTATCATTTCCTATTTAGGATACTTACAGCATGCAAGAACAACTTCAAAACATTATTTCACAGGCGAAAACCGCCGTTGACTCCGTAACCGACTTGGTTGCACTGGATGAAATTCGAGTTCAATATCTAGGTAAAAAGGGTGAACTGACCAGTATGATGAAAATGCTTGGAAAGCTCTCTAAAGAGGAGCGTCCCAAAGCCGGTCAGATTATTAATGAAGCTAAGCAGATGGTTCAGGGCATACTTAATGCGAAGAAAAGAGAACTGGACGATGCAAAGTTAGCCAAGCAGTTGGCGGAAGAGCGTATTGATATTACCTTGCCTGGACGACAAGTTGATTTAGGCAGTCTTCACCCCGTTACCCGTACCCTTAATCGTATTGAAACGCTATTTTCAAAAGCAGGGTTTGATGTTGAAACGGGACCTGAAATTGAAGATGATTGGCATAATTTTGAAGCGTTGAATATTCCAGAAACCCATCCAGCACGTGCGATGCACGATACCTTTTATATTAATGAAAATACCGTGCTAAGGACGCATACTTCGGGTGTGCAAATTCGAACCATGGAAGCGAAAAACCCGCCATTAAGAGTGATTGCGCCTGGGCGTGTTTATCGTTGTGATTCTGATCAAACCCATACACCAATGTTTCATCAGGTTGAAGGGTTGATTGTTGAGAAAAATGCCAGTTTTGCTCAGCTCAGAACATTATTAATTGAGTTTTTACGTCAGTTTTTTGAAGATGAAAATTTAAAAACGCGTTTTAGACCGTCATATTTCCCCTTTACAGAGCCTTCCGCAGAGGTGGATATTGCCACCGATCTATTTGGCGATGGTCGCTGGATAGAAGTGCTTGGTTGTGGCATGGTGCATCCCGATGTTTTAAAAAATGTAGGCATTGATCCCGAAGAGTATACTGGTTTGGCATTTGGCTTAGGCGTAGAGCGTTTAGCAATGTTGCGTTATAACGTTAAGGATTTACGTCAATTTTTTGAAAACGATTTACGTTTTTTGCAGCAGTTTAAATAATTTGATTCGGTGAGACAGATAGCATGAAAGTAAGTGAAAACTGGTTAAGAGAGTGGGTTAATCCAAATTGGGATACTCATACATTAACGGAAGCATTAAGTTTAGCTGGGTTAGAGGTGGATGGTGTCGAAGCGGTTGCTGGACAGTTTACCCATGTGGTGGTGGGTCATGTGTTGTCAGTAGAGAAACATCCAGATGCCGATAAGCTAAATATCACTCAAGTGGATGTAGGAGAGACCGAGCCGGTTCAAATTGTATGTGGTGCTAAAAATGTGGTGGTGGGTATGAAAGCCTGCTGTGCCAAAGTAGGCGCTGTGTTACCGAGTGATTTTAAAATCAAAAAGGCCAAACTACGTGGTGTGCCTTCTCACGGTATGCTGTGTGGCGCAACGGAAATTGGGTTGCTGGATGATGGAGTTGATGGCCTTTATGTCTTGCCAGAAGATGCGCCTGTTGGTATGGATGTACGTGAGTATTTAGATCTAAATGATCGTACAATTGATGTAGATTTAACACCAAACCGTGCTGACTGCTTAAGTGTTGAAGGCTTAGCAAGAGACCTTCATGCCATCAGTGGCGCGCCCTTTAAGGTTCCTTTTACGCTGGAAACCATCGCGACTTCTGGTGTGTGTTCTCAAGGCGTTCAGGTTAAAGAGCCTGCGGCCTGTCCTAAGTATTTAGGGTGTGTGGTAACGGAATTTAATCAGAAGGCTAAGACCCCTTTATGGATGGTGCAAAAATTGCAACGTTCAGGATTGCGTACCATTGATTTAGTGGTTGATATTACCAATTATGTGTTACTAGAGCTGGGTCAACCCATGCATGCATTTGACTTAGACACGTTGCAAGGTGATATTCAAGTTCGAATGGCTCAAGCAGGAGAATCGTTTACCTCACTGGATAATAAAGTGCTGACCTTAAACGAGGAAAGCTTGGTGATTGCCGATGATTCCGGTGTGATTGCGCTCGCAGGTATTATGGGTGGCTTGCCTACTTCGGTCACCGATAAAACATCGAAACTCTTTTTTGAATGTGCACACTTTGCACCGCTTGCGATTACTGGAAAGGCACGTCAATATGGCTTGCATACCGACTCATCACACCGTTTTGAACGTGGGGTTGACCCAATGTTGCCTGAGCGGGCATTGAACCGAGCATTGCAACTGTTTACTGAGATTGCGGGTGGTGTAGTCAGTGAGGTTCAGGCGGTTATTTCTAAATCGAATTTGCCACAGCCTGCTGTGATTGAATTGCGTAGAAAGTCGATTATGAGTCGTTTAGGAGTTGAAATTGAAGATTCAAAAATTGTGCAGATATTTGAATCATTAGGGTTTGATATTTCAACCACAGAGGATGGTTGGAAGATGACAGCTCCAAGTTATCGTTTTGATATGGCGATTGAAATGGATTTGATTGAAGAAGTTGGACGAATTTTTGGCTACAATAATTTGCCAGAAACGCCCGTGTTGGCACCGATGACATTGAATGAGTTGCCAGAGTCTGAGCAGTCCTTATTAGCATTGAAAACCGCTCTGGTACAACGTGGTTACAATGAAGTCATTACCTACAGTTTTGTTGAAGAGGCGAAGCAGAAGTTATTAGAACCTGAATTACCATACGTTCTGTTGCAAAACCCTATCTCAGATGACATGAAAGCGATGCGTACCAGCCTGTTTTCTGGCTTATTGCAATCGGTTGCTTACAATCAAAATCGTCAACAATCTCGTGTTCGTTTGTTTGAAAGTGGTTTGGTATTTTATAAAAATGACTCTGACCCAACGGGAGCGACTCAAATTCCTATGTTTGGTGGAGTTATTGTAGGAAACGTTTCGGCTTCTGGTTGGGATGAAGAAGAGCGTTTGGTTGATTTCTTTGATTTAAAAGGGGATGTTGAAACCTTGATTCGTATGAGTCATCAGTTGGCAAACATTCGTTTTGAACCGTGTGAGCACCCATCTCTACATCCAGGTCAGTCTGCTGCGATCGTAAAAGATGGCAAAGAGGTGGGTATGATGGGGCAATTACACCCCTCTTTGGTAAAACCCATGGGAGTGAGTGGTAAGGTTTATCTGTTCCAAATTCGACAAGATGCCCTTATGACAATGCAAGTACCCGTTGCTCAGGCGGTTTCTAAATTCCCAGAAGTTCAACGAGATTTAGCATTTGTTGTAGATGAAAGTATTGCGGTTCAAGCGTTGATCGATTCGATTGTTGCTGTGAAGTCTGATATTCTTAACGCAGTTGAACTATTTGATATTTATCGGGGGCAAGGTGTTGAAAATACACAAAAAAGTATTGCACTGACCTTAAAAATTCAACACCAAGATCGTACATTGCAAGATGAAGAGGTGGATGCGCTTATTTCAGAAGTGTTGGCTTCCGCAAAACAAGCAGTCAATGCTGAGTTAAGGTAGTTGTAGCGATTCATGAATAGCGTATTTAAACTTGTAGCAGTTTAGGTTTTTTCTAAATCGTTACCAGTTGGTTGTACACAGTAAAGCACAGTTAGGATGTATATATGGCATTAACCAAAGCGGATATCGCACAAAATTTATCAGACACGTTTGGCTTTAATAAACGTGAATCAAAAGAGCTGGTTGAACAATTTTATACAGAGTTAAGTGAGGTTTTAATTTCTGGAGAGCAAATTAAATTGTCTGGTTTTGGTAATTTTGAGCTTCGAGATAAGGCATCACGTCCAGGTCGTAACCCAAGAACGGGAGAAGATGTTCCTATTTCTGCTCGAAGAGTGGTAACATTTAAGCCCGGACAAAAACTACGTGCACAAATTGATAACTATGGCAAATCTTAATCAGAGTTCAGAATCTATTGCGCAGCCGTTAACCGAGCTGCCAGATAAAAAGTATTTTACCATTGGTGAAGTGGCTAAAATTTGTCAGTTAAAATCGCATGTATTACGTTACTGGGAACAAGTTTTTCCTCAGCTTGAGCCTAGTAAGCGTCGAGGACGGCGTTATTATCAACGAGCAGATCTTGAACTGGTTTTAGAAATTAAAAGCTTGTTGCATGATCAAGGGTTTACGATCCAAGGTGCAAAAGCAAAGCTTGTACAAAAATCGACGCCTATTGAAGAGAGAAGTGCGTGTTCTGAGCAGAGCAAGGCGGTTGCTGTTTTGCAGTTAATACAGCAAGAGTTACAAGAGTTTAGGTCGTATATTCAGACGCGGTTTTAAGCGAATGGTTAAACATCTAATAGAAAGCTTATATTTTGTATTTAGGGCTTTTATTCAAAAAAATTAAGGTTATAATACCGCCTGACTCATTTCTGAGTCCGTTCTTTTTCGGGGTGTAGCGCAGCTTGGTAGCGCACTTGACTGGGGGTCAAGTGGTCGCAGGTTCAAATCCTGTCACTCCGACCATTTCTACTTTATTCCACTTCCTACTTTTGTATTTTCTGTTTACGGTAATTTTTTTCCGCTGACTTGATAAGCAAAAATTAATACTTGTACAATGGCTTCGTACAGCTCTTCGGGAATTTCATGGTTAAGCTCTACTTGACTTAACAGACCTACCAGTGCGGGATCTTCTTGGATTGGAATGCCGAGCTCTTTGGCTTTTTGGATAATCTCATCTGCGATATAGCCTTTTCCTTTCGCCGTCACTTTCGGTGCATCTGTTCCTTGGTATTCAATAGAGACAGCCACTTTATCAGCAAGCGTTTTAGGTAGTTGATTCATGCTTTTGAATCTCTTATATAGCGGTAAGGTAATAAGATTTAACTAGGAAATGCTAAAAATTTATGCAGGAGAGTCTTCAACAAACCTCTACAGAAAAAGGTTTGTGTAAGTGAGTATTAGGATAATAAAAGCGCTTCAGATAAGCCGAGTTTATCTGAGCTACTTTGTAGAATATCGGGTGTATTTTCCCACGAAATTTTTTTATCACTATCCAAGCTATTCTTTATTAAGACAAGAAGGGTTTGTAGTCCAGCACTGTCAATGGTTTCAACTGCAGAGGCTTCAATGGTGATTTCATTTTCAGCGCCATCAAATAGTTTATTGAGTTCATTAAAATGATTATCAATGTGATGAATGGTTAAGTTTTCAGGAAGTTTAATTTCAGTGCTCATAATCATTTCCTTGTATTTAAACTTTATTCAAGTTTTTTAGAAGTTATAGCACTCGACTAATAACGGATAATAGTTTTTCAGGGCTGAAAGGCTTGACGATCCAGCCTGTTGCACCCGCTGCTTTTCCTTTGGCTTTCATGTCGCCTGAAGACTCTGTCGTAAGGCAGAGTAGGGGAGTAAACTTATAGTTTGGCATTGCTCTAAGCGCTGTAACGAGTTCAATACCATTCATATTTGGCATATTGATATCCGTTACCACTAAATCAAACTGCTCTTTTTGCGCAATGGCTAATGCGACCGCACCATCTTCTGCTTCGGTCACATCATGTCCAGCAGATTTTAAGGACATGCTTACCATTTGTCTCATTGATTTAGAATCATCTACGGCTAAGATTTTTGGCATCTTATCTTCTCACTATTTTATGCTTGTAAGTTATTGTTGGCAATATTGTAATGTATTATTCAATAAAGTATATGGATTAGATATAAGTATTAGGCTATATATTCAGCGCTTTTTTGATACTGGCTAGAATACCGTCATTTATTAATGGATCAACGTGCAGAATAATAATTAGTTTTTCATTAATCGTCGCTAACCCTCGAATATAATCCGATTGTACTCTTCCAGACATGTCGGGTGCAACTTGTAAGTCTTTTGGTTGAATAGCATAAACATCTGAAACGCCATCAACCACTAAGCCAATGATTTTTTGAGCGCCAGCACTGTCTTCGGATCTGACAATAATAACAACGGTTGTATCATCGTAAGTCATTTCTTCCAAGCCAAAACGGATGCGAAGATCAATAATTGGAACCACCGCACCACGAAGGTTAATGACGCCCATAACGTATTTAGGGGTGTTTGGGATTGGAGTTGTTTTTTCCCACCCTTTTATTTCTTGGACTCTTAATATATCGACGCCATACTCTTCCGATCCCAATATAAAACTTAATACTTGATCGTTATCACCATTCTGCTGATCAATTTGTTCTTGGATGGAATCTAGGTTTTTTTCCATTGGTAGACGTCTCTTCTATCATTGTCAGGATGAGTTTCTAAATTAACCGATTCATTCAAAAAGGTCTAGCCCTAGTGGCTGAAATTGATTAAAAAAGGGGGTATTTTTTTATATTCCTATGTTTTTAGCGTTAAAGGTTGAGGTTAAATGTGAATATCAATCAATGCAACTTGAGTACTTTGTGTTGTTTTTACGGGTTTTTGAGGCACAATTTGAATGCTTTTTATAGGGAGTTCATGGTCTAAAAATTGTTGCGTTAATGTTTGTAGCTGTTCCTTTATTAAAACTTCTAACCCATTCGTTTCACACCAAAAAAAGCAATTGATCTCCCCTTTTGGGTTCATGAGTAACTTTGTAGAAAGCTCTCCTTGCTCTAAATCAATGTCCATTAAGACCTCCCAAGAGGTCGGGGAGGTGTGTTGGCTTTGTCGAACTTCAATCGTGTTTTTATGAATACGCTTATCATAATGAAAGGGCAGTTCTAAAGGGGTAACCGTTGGATTTTCAAAAAGTTGAAGTTGTTGAACGGTCAAGCGATTGATGGTTTGTGTCAGGATGCTCGCAAGTTGTGTTAATTGTGATGTGGGGTTTTTAATCGCATGTGTGTTGGTTTGTTGTTCTAACTTTAGCAATTGTGCTTTGAGATCATGCTTTACATTTGGTTGTTCACTGCCTTTGAGTTTGGACTCAAAAAAAAGTCCGCTCTGTTCCAGTCGGTTTTTGAGCTCTTTTCCTGACATAGGCGCGCCTGCTTTAAGCATTTGATCTAATAATTGATTAATGGGCGTGAGTAATGCGGGGGGCAGCGTTTGCAGTAGACTTATTTGCTGAAATGCTTGCGAAACATTTATTTGAGCGGGCATGAGTTGTCGGTAGACCGCTTGGAGCGTGAGTTGCGTTTGATTGTTTAAAGAGGATGGATTCGTTGTCATGATGGAGAGAACAATCGAAGGGTGTGTCTGTTTTACTTGCACTGGTACATTTCCAGTTGGTAGTGATGTTTCTTTACTGGTGGCAAGAAGTGTTTGTGCTCCTATAGTAATTTGAACTTGATTTCCTTGGAGGGGTTTGATGCTTGCATTGAGAATTTGTCCAACCTGTAAGGTGCTGTTTTTAGGCTGTGGGCTGTTTAAGCTATTAATAGTGGATGAGAGGGGGGAAGAATTATTATTAGAAATATAAACCATTTTTATTTGCATCTTGCTCAATTACGATTATATTAAATGCCATTATGACAGATTAGCGAAAGGCTTCCTAAAAATGAGTGAAAGAGAGTTTGACTTTACGGATAAGGACTTTAAGCGCGTTCAAAAAATTGCCTATGATTTTGCTGGCATTGACTTAAATGACTCTAAAAATAATTTAGTGTACAACCGACTAGCCAAGCGCATTCGGTTTTTAGGGCTTTCCGCTTTTCATGAGTATTTAGATTATGTTGAACAGCAGGGGGAGTCTGAATTTATTCACTTGATTAACTCGATTACCACAAATTTAACCTTCTTCTTTCGGGAAAACCACCACTTTGAATATCTTCGCGAGACCGTTATTCCAGAATTGTTAAAAAAGAATGCGGCAACAAAGAAAATTCGAATTTGGTCAGCAGGGTGTTCTACTGGCGAAGAGCCATACTCCATTGCCATTGTTTTAAAAGAGAGCGTGCCGGCAGGCTGGGATGCCAAGGTGATTGCAACGGATTTGGATTCGAATGTTGTTAATACTGGGAAAATGGGGGTCTATAAAGTAGATCGACTAAAAGGTATTTCAGAGGAACGAAAGAGTCGTTGGTTTATGAAGGGAGAAGGCTCTAAGGCGGGGTTTGTTAAAACCAAAGAAGAGCTACAGAAAGTGATTGAATTTGGACAGCTTAATTTAATGGATGCTTGGCCTTTTAAAGCGTCTTTTGATGTTATTTTTTGCCGAAATGTGGTGATTTATTTTGATAAACCAACACAGAGTAAACTGTTTAATCGTTACGCTGAACAGCTTCCTTTAGGGGGGCACCTGATGGTCGGGCACTCAGAATCACTGTATAAAGTGTGTGATCGCTTTGAATTATTGGGTCAAACCATTTACAAGAAAATAAAGTAGTGGCTTTCGTTTCTTGTAGATATCGTAGATATCATTTAGTTTTAAGGAAAAAATTGTGAAAAAACCGATTAGAGTTTTAATTGTAGACGATTCTGTTTTAGTCAGGCAGATGTTAGAAGAGATGCTTTCAGCGGACCCTGAAATAGAGGTGGTTGGTTCTGCGTTTGATCCATTTGATGCGCGAGAGAAAATTAAAGCCTTACACCCAGATGTCCTCACGTTAGATGTTGAAATGCCTAAAATGGATGGCGTTACCTTTTTAAAAAATTTAATGCGACTGCATCCAATGCCCGTTGTGATGGTCTCCACCTTAACGGAAAAGGGTGCCGATGTGACTTTTGAGGCGATGGATTTAGGTGCGGTTGATTTTGTAACCAAACCTAAAATTAACCTCGTGAATACCTTTGAAGCCTATACTCAAGAGATTTGTCGTAAAATTAAGACCGCGGCTAAGGTCAGTAAAGTGAGCTTAGAGCGTCAATACAATCGGTATGTCGCAAACCTAAACGCACCTCCGGTGCTCGCAAAAGTAACGCCAGCCAGCACCGCTGGAATTAATCGTAGTGCAGTGAAATCATCCAATAAAATTATTGCACTGGGAGCGTCTACAGGCGGAACCGAAGCAATTAAAGAGGTGTTAATGAGATTGCCAGCCAGTACGCCTGCGATTGTGATTACCCAGCATATTCCAGCAACATTTAGCTTACCTTTTGCTAAGCGCATGAACACCGTATCAGAGATGACGGTCTATCATGCCAAAGATGGACAGCCGATTCTCTCGGGTAATGTATACATTGCCCCTGGTGATAAGCACTTAATGGTGGTTAAAGAGGGAGGAGGATATGTTTGCCGTTTAAATGATGGCCCGCCCGTTAACCGCCATAAACCTGCTGTCGATGTAATGTTTCGTTCTGTGACTGAGAGTGTCGGCTCCAATTCCATTTGTGTTTTACTAACGGGAATGGGTGCTGATGGCGCAGTGGGGATGAAAGAGATGCAGGCGAAAAAAGCACCAACCATTGCGCAGGATGAAAATTCAAGTGTAGTGTGGGGTATGCCAGGTGAAGCAGTTAAACTTGGTGCAGCAGATTATGTATTATCCTTAAATGATATTCCGCAGAAGATTTTAGAACTGGTGTAACTAACCCACCTGTCAGCAGATAGGTAAGGGAAGAAGGAGCGTATTTCACAGAGTGAACGCTGAAATACCTTCTTAGCCCTACGGTCGAAGAGCCCAATACCCCTTATTTATTTTATTGTGCGATCAATCTCGTACCCCCCCTCTATTGTTGTATTCAGCCAAAAATACGGGGGCATACAGTTGTTGTTTGGCATTAAACCTGCTTTGGGGTTAATGGAATTTAAAAATGCGTTAGTGCGCTTTTTGAGCTTAAATTAAGGAAATGAACATGCCACACATTTTAACTGCATATTGGCCAGCTTGGCTTGCCACCCTAATAGGTGGAGGAGTAACTCTGTTGAACATTCCTATTTTAGGATTTGTCATGGTGTTATTGGTCTCTCTCGTATGGGCATTTTTGGTGGCAAAAGTTGCCAGTTCGGTCAAGGCTGGCGTTGCAACAAATAGTGTCGTTGTAGCTTCGCCTGAAACGACGTCACAGGCCGCAGAGCCAGTGGTGAGGGTGACCGTCGCCGATGAATCTTTACAATTGATTATGAGTGATGTCGACTCGGTTATCGGGAATGAGGTTGGAGTGGTTAGCGAGGAGCTTGTTCAAATAAAAGAGTTGATTTCAGAATCGATTGAAACATTAAATGGCAGCTTTTCAGGATTGCATGAGCAAACGCGAGAGCAGTATGAACTGGTGGTGGCACTGCTTGATAACTTAGGGGGCGAAGGCGGTACAAGCGGTGAAATGAGTATTAAGCAATTTTCATCGGAAATTAAGGTGGTTTTGCAGTATTTAATTAATTTATTAATTGAAACCAGTCAACGAAGTAATCAAACCGTAGCCAAAATTGATGAAATGGTGGGTCAAATTGAGTCCATTTTTCACTTGTTAGAGGATGTGAAAGGGATTGCTGACCAAACAAATTTATTAGCCTTGAATGCGGCAATTGAAGCGGCAAGAGCGGGGGAAGCGGGACGAGGTTTTGCCGTTGTTGCGGATGAAGTTCGTAAGTTATCGATTAATTCGAATGTGTTGAATGAGCAAATTCGCAAACAAGCGGAAGCCGCTAAATCCATGGTAAACCAAGTTCGGAATATTGTGAGTGAGACCGCTTCAAAAGACATGGAGCATGCCAACTCGTCACAAGAAAAAATGAATGTTATGCTGGCTGAGCTTGATGAGATGAATGAAGGAATTTCGAGTAAGCTCGGTAACTTCTCTGGGATGATTTCAGGGATTGAAAGCAGTGTTTCAGATGCCATGCGTTCGTTGCAATTTGAAGACATTGTGCGTCAATTGGTGGATCAGGTGGGGAGTCACTTAGAAAATTTAAATCAGTTTTCAAGTGAAATTAATGCTTTCTTAGAGGAGAACCGCTTAAATCCGACCGTGGATGAAGAGGAGTATAAACAACGAGTAGAGATTTTCCGTCAGAAAATCCATCAAAAGCGTCAAGAAATTGAAGACTCTAGAATGAAGCGTGTAAGCTTAGACTCAATGGACGAGGGAGAAGTTGAGTTGTTCTAAGTAATGTTAATAGGTACATTATAGAGTAAAAATAAAAGCCCTGTTTTTTTAAACAGGGCTTTTTTTTATATTTAGGTTGAGACCTTTGCACGAGAGGGGCGCGAGAGAAAAAAGAGATGAAATTTGACTGATTGAGGCGGAAATCGTAGGGAATACCTAGGCTATTCGCAAGGTTTTCAACAAAAATCAGGCGTATTTCAGACTTTTTTATCCGTGCATCCTTTCGTGCAAAGGTCTCAGGTTAAATCATATTTCCCATATGGTCATTCCAAAAGCTACCAAAAATTAAGCTAAAGAAGATTCCTGTGCCACAGACGACATACCAATAACGGCGTTGTTTAATGTCCGCTTCTGTCTCTTCATCTTTACGGTCTTTGAAAAAGATGAGTAGAAACGCAATGGCACCAATAAAACCAGCAACATTTGCAAGATGGTGGATACCAGATAACATCGCGCTAATTCCAAGCGTTAATATAACGGTATAGGTAATCAGTAGGGTGCGCATAATAGGTGTTTTCCTCTTAAAAGATTAAAAATGATGTTGCCTATTGTATTGAATAAAACCACCGTTACATATTTTTTTTGAAAAAAAAGGGAAGAAAGCATGTATAAAATAAGTTTTTTTGTTCCAGAGTCGCATTTAGAAAGCGTGAAGTTAGCTCTGTTTATGGCAGGTGCCGGAAAAATTGGGCAGTATGATTGTTGTGCATGGCAAGTAAAAGGGCAGGGGCAGTTTAGAGCGTTAGAAGGAAGTACCCCTTTTTTAGGAGAGCAGGACAGCTTAGAAGTTCTTGAGGAGTATCGTGTTGAAATGGTCTGTGATGACGAGCATATTAGAGAGGTGATTCAAGCGTTGTTAACAGCCCACCCTTATGAAACCCCTGCTTATGATGTAGTTAAAACATTAACCTTTTGATAAAGAGATTTAGGTGGGGAGGGAAGCCCCCTCTTTTAAATCAAGAGAGGGGGCTAAATAGTGAATTATTTTTCAGGGGATTCAAAGTCAATGAGTTCGATAGTGAAAATCAGTGTTTGATTTGGCCCAATCGCATCGCCCGCACCTTTTTCTCCATATGCCATGTCTGAAGGAATGTAGACTTCCCATTTAGAGCCAGGCTTCATGCGCTTTAAGACTTCGCCCCAGCCTTTAATTACACTGCCCATTTGTAAGGTTAACGGGGTTCCACGCTTAAAAGAGCTATCAAACTCTGTGCCATCCAATAAGGTACCACGATAGTGTGCTGAAATGGTATCTTCAGGAGTTGGAGAGTTGCCTTTTCCTTCTGTTAATACTTTATATTGGACGCCACTGTCTAAAGTGATGACCCCCTCTTTTTTTGCATTTTCTGCTAAGAAAGCTTTTCCTTCATCACGGTTTTTACGCGCAATAGACTGTTGTTTTTCAAGCTGTTGTTTCTGCATTTTTTGTTTGACGGCGTTAATGGCGGCCATCATCTCTTCTTCGTTGAGCTTAAGCTTACGATTTTTTAAAGCATCCTCTAGACCAAGCGAGAAGGCGTTTACATCGATTTCCAGACCTTGATCGCGAAAGTTTTTGGCAATGTCCGCGCCCAGTGTATAGCTGGCGCGTTGTTCTGTCGTCTCTAAATTGTATTTGTCTGCAAAGGCTGAAGGCGCTAACGCGAGGCCAAGGGAGATGAGTAAGATTTTTTTCATAAGTTTTCTTCCAAGTTAATTTCGCCACTAATATAAGTGTTTTTGCTTAATTTGTAAAATAAAATTTAATAAAAAAAGCACCCAAAGTTGAGTGCTTTTTGTACTTTTTATTTTAGGTTATTTTAGGTCGTTATAAATTATCCAAATATTTTTCAGCATCCAGTGCGGCCATACAGCCCGCACCGGCTGAGGTAATGGCTTGTTTGTATTGTTGATCCATAACATCTCCAGCGGCAAAGATACCGGGGATTGAGGTTTGAGTGGCATTTCCTTTCAGACCACTTTGTACCGTTAGGTAGCCATGATCCATCTCAAGTTGCCCTTCAAATATGCCCGTATTTGGGCTATGGCCGATGGCGATGAAGACACCAGAGAGTTCAAGCTCCTTGGTTGAATCGTCTTGCATACTTTTTAAACGAATGCCTGTTACGCCCATATTATCACCCAGCACTTCATCTAAGGTTTGATTAAACTCAATGGTAATGTTGCCATTTTCAGCTTTCTCTTGCAGTTGTTTGGCAAGAATTTTTTCGCATGAAAATTTATCACGACGGTGTACGATCGTTACCTCTTCCGCAATGTTAGACAGATAAAGCGCTTCTTCAACGGCTGTATTTCCCCCGCCAATTACCGCAACTTTTTGGTTTCGATAGAAAAAACCATCGCAGGTCGCACAAGCGGAGACACCTTTGCCCTTAAACGCCTCTTCGGACTCTAAGCCTAGGTATTTTGCAGACGCACCCGTTGCAATAATGAGTGCATCACAGGTGTACTCTCCAGAATCGCCAGTCAGTTTAAATGGTTTTTCGGTCAGTTCTGCGGTGTGGATGTGGTCAAAAATGATTTCGGTACCAAAGCGTTCGGCGTGTTTTTGCATGCGCTGCATTAAATCAGGCCCTGTTAGTCCTTCAGGATCTCCCGGCCAGTTATCGACTTCGGTGGTCGTGGTCAGTTGCCCTCCTTGTTGCATCCCTGTAATCATGACGGGCTCTAGGTTTGCGCGAGCGGCATAAACCGCAGCGGTATAACCTGCTGGTCCAGTGCCTAAAATTAATAGTTTGCAGTGTTTAGTCGCCATTTGGTTATCCTTTTTTATGAGATCTTTGCACGAGAGAGGTGCGAGAGAGAAAAAAGAGATGAAATTTGGCTGATTGAGGTGGAAATTGCAGGGAATACCTAGGTATTCGCAAGGTTTTCAACAAAATCAGGCGTATTTCAGCCTTTTTTATCCGTGCATCCTTTCGTTGTAAAGGTCTCTTTATCTTTTAATTTTCTGCCTAAGGGCATGAATCGCAGTCATAATGAAGTTTTCATAGTAGATTCATCATTCTCAGACAGCCTCATAGGGTTATGTGATAAAATTTTAGCAGTTTTTAAGAGCGTCTCTAAACAATATTGAGACTAAATTTCGAGTGAGACCTTTGCACGAGCGGGACGCGCGAGAAAAAAGAGATGAAATTTGGCTGATTGAGGCGGAAATCGCAGGGGAATAGCACAGGCTACTCTCTCTTGAGCGAAGCTCAATTCACCTTGTACCTAGGTATTCGCAAGGTTTGCAACAAAAATCAGACATATTTCAGCCTTTTTTATCCCCGTGCATCCTTTCGTGCAAAGGTCTCTGTGTATTGACTATTTTTAGAAGAGTTCATGACGTTTAAACCAGCCAAGCCCAAAGTAAAGCCTTCGCAAGACAGTAAGTCCGATTCCAAAAACACACCAGAACGTATCACTACACAGTTTTCGTGGCTATTAAAAGATGGTGTTGTGTTAAGTTGCATCGGATTGGCGTTTTTCTTGTTTATTGTTTTATTCAGTTATAACCCTCAAGATCCGGGCTTCGATTCGGTGGGGAGCGTGCAGGCCATTTCTAACTATGGCGGCAAAACCGGTGCATGGCTTGCTTCGATGGTACTGTACCTGTTTGGTGTTTTTGGGTTTTTAATTCCATTTGGTATCTTATTCGCAGGCTGGGTTACGCTTAAAATTCGCACTGGCAATGAGATGGACTATATTCGTTTTGTGCTAAGTTTATTCGGGTTGGTGATGTTAATTACCGCGGGTTCTGGCTTGGCAAATCTGTATGTAGAGCCTCAAATGTCGTTAATTCAGCTACCTTACTCTGCAGGAGGTGTCTGGGGGTACGAATTTAGTAACTGGTTGGTCTCTAGCATCGATCTACTCGGAACAACACTGGTATTGCTGGTGTTGTTTGCCGTTGCGTTTAGCATGTTAACCAGCTGTTCGTGGCTAACAATTTCGGAGTGGACCGGAAAATATGCTTGGAAATTCGGGCAATGGTTCTATGGTCATGTACAGGAGGTTGCCACGGAGTTTAAAGATAAAAAATCGAGCAAAGAGGTCTTGAAAAAAACACCTGAAAAATCCAGTGCAGCTTCTGAAATTCAAAGTTTATTAGAGACGACTAAAAAAGTGCCTAAAAAAACAGAAGAGGGCACGACCTCCAATACCTTAAAAAAGATTATTACTGAAAAACTGACTAAAAAAACCGGCAGTGCATCTAAAGTAAACAGCGCAATGAATGCCCAAAATGAAGAGGCGTTAGCACCTGAAAAACCTGTTAATCCCCCCGTAGTATCGGATGTGAAAATTGGGCAGAAGCAACAGACACGTACCGTTTTACCAACGGTTCAATCGGGAGATCTACCGAGCTTATCGTTATTGGATGAAGCACCCGAATATGAGGATGGTTTTTCAACTGAAGAGCTGGCTGCGTTATCCAGTCTGTTAGAGCAAAGGTTACTGGAGTTTGGTGTGACGGTTCAGGTTGAATCGGTACAGCCGGGACCGGTGGTCACGCGCTTTGAAATTTTGCCTGCCGCAGGTGTGAAAGTTAGTCAAATTAATAACCTAGCGAAAGATTTGGCACGCGTACTTTCAGTTCAGTCGGTTCGAGTGGTGGATGTCATTCCCGGTAAAGCGGTGGTTGGGATTGAAATTCCAAATGAGCAGCGTGAAATTGTGAGCTTTAGAGAGGTCCTCTCTTCAGCACAGTTTCAAGAGGCCAAGTCGCCTTTGACGATTGGCTTAGGAAAAGACATCGCAGGTAATCCTGTGATTGCTGACATTGCCAAAATGCCGCACCTGCTGGTGGCGGGTACGACTGGGTCAGGTAAGTCCGTAGGGGTCAACAGCATGATTTTAAGTCTGCTGTATAAAAGTACCCCTGAGCAAGTACGCTTGATTATGGTCGATCCAAAAATGCTGGAACTGTCGGTGTACGACGATATTCCACACCTGTTGACTCCAGTGGTTACAGATATGAGTGAAGCGGCCAATGCGCTGCGCTGGTGTGTCTTTGAGATGGATCGCCGCTATCAATTGATGGCAAAATTAGGCGTAAGAAACATCGCAGGCTTTAACGAAAAAGTGCAAAAAGCGATTGACGAAGGCAAACCCTTAATTGACCCACTGTATCAACAAGTCGCTAACTACGGGCATGAACTGGGTGAAAAACCACCGACACTCGAAACTTTACCCTGTATTGTCGTGGTGGTGGATGAGTTTGCCGATATGATTATGGTGGTTGGTAAAGAGGTGGAACAACTGATTGCACGTATTGCTCAAAAGGCACGTGCCGCAGGGATTCATCTGATTTTAGCCACCCAAAGACCGTCCGTGAATGTTATTACGGGGTTAATTAAAGCGAACATACCTACTCGAATATCGTTTATGGTTAGCACTAAGATTGACTCTCGAACCATTTTAGACCAAGGTGGCGCAGAGCAACTGCTGGGGATGGGCGACATGCTTTTTTTACCCCCTGGATCTGGTAATCCTAAGCGAGTACACGGGGCATTTGTAAGCGATGAAGAGGTGCACCGCGTAGCCAATTTTGTGCGAAGTCAGGGAGAGCCGCGCTACCTAGAGGCGATTACTCAAGGGGTGAGCAATCAAGAGGGGGGAGAAGGGGCTTCAATCGATGCAGAGCAAGATGATCTATACGATGCGGCGGTCGCATTTGTGACTGAAGGACGACGCGTGTCGATCTCCTCGGTGCAACGACAGTTTCGAATTGGCTATAATCGCGCCGCACGTATTGTTGAAGCGATGGAGTCGGCGGGGGTGATTTCAACCTCCGGGCCAAATGGTAACCGAGAAGTATTAGCCCCAAAACCACAGGAATAAGTAGCAAATGAGATTCAGTAAAAGTATTAAAACGGTGGCGCTTTTAGGGTTGTTAAGCGTCGGAAGCTGGGCGAGTGCGCAAGCTTCTTTACAAGCGTACGTGAATAATTTAAAAACCTTCAGTGCCGACTTTGAACAAATTCAACCCGATGAGAGTGTTTTTTCCTTAAATAAAGCACAAGGCCGTTTTCAGCTCAACCGACCCGGTCAGTTGGTCTGGATATACGATACCCCAACGCCCCAAAAAATTGTGATTGATGGCGTTAATTTATGGGTGTTTGATGAAGACTTAGACCAAGTCACCGTGCGTCCTATTGAAGACATTAAAGGCGATATTCCACTCAGCTGGATTTTGTACGATGAAAACATTGAAGATAAGTTCAAAATTTTAGACGCAGGGCACCGTAATGGCATGGATTGGTATAACTTAACGCCTAAAAAATCGACCTATTTTCAAAGTATTGAAGTGGGGATGAAAGACGGTGAAATGGCCGAGGTTTGGATGTATCAAAGTGCCGACAATATTACCAAAGTACGGTTTTATAATATTGAATCAAATCACGTGATTCCGCTGAAAAACTTTCAATTTAACGTACCAGAAGGCGTTGATTTAGTGGGTGAAGCGCTTTAAATGTCCGTTTCAATGTCAGCTTATCGCCCTTTATCAGATCGCTTAAGACCCAATAGCCTAGACGGTTACGTGGGGCAAAGTCATCTTTTAGGGGCAAAGCGTGCGCTCTCTCGCATGTTAGAATCAGGTTCGCTACACTCCATGATTTTTTGGGGGCCACCGGGCGTTGGTAAAACCACGCTGGCAAGACTGATCGCCGCCCAATCGGAGTTACAGTTTATTAGCATGTCCGCCGTATTGGGTGGGGTAAAAGAGGTGCGAGCCGCCGTTGAACAGGCGCAGTTGCATCGGGCACAATTTAAACAGGGCACGCTGCTGTTTGTCGATGAAGTGCACCGCTTTAATAAATCGCAACAAGATGCCTTTTTACCCTATGTGGAAGACGGCACCTTTATCTTTATTGGCGCGACCACCGAAAACCCCTCGTTTGAGTTAAATAACGCATTATTGTCTCGTGCCAGAGTCTATGTATTGCGACCTTTAGAGAAAGAAGAGCTAGAGCGAGTGCTAGAGAACGGGCGAAAAATGTTGGAAAAAATTTCTCCCCCCCCCTCTAATGAGACCTTTGGTGATGAATCGCAAACGATTGAACTGGTGATTGAAGCGCGTGCAAAATCACTGCTCATTTCCGCCGCCGATGGTGATGCGCGTCGTCTGTTAAATTATTTAGAACAAGCCTTCGATTTTGCGGAACTTGACGAATCGGTTTCTCACGAGCGAATGGTACTCAGTTATCAAGCCTGTCAAGAAGTCGTGCAGGGTGGTGTTCGACGATTTGATAAAGGCGGCGAAGCATTTTATGATCAAATTTCGGCGTTGCATAAATCCATTCGAGGCTCCGATGCCAATGCCGCACTGTATTGGCTGGTGAGAATGCTTGATGGTGGGGCAGATGCCCGTTATTTAGCGCGTCGTCTCATTCGAATGGCCAGTGAAGAGATTGGCAATGCTGACCCAAAAGCCCTGCAAATTGCTGTAAATGCCGCTGAAGCCTATGAACGTTTAGGGTCGCCCGAAGGAGATCTAGCGCTGGCACACGCCGCCAGTTACTTAGCGGTCGCACCCAAATCGAATGCGGTTTATATGGCTTACAAAGCCGTTTTGGCTGATGTAAAAGAGCATGGCTCTTATGAAGTGCCATTGCATTTACGCAATGCGCCAACAAAATTAATGGACGAATTGGATTATGGCAAAGGGTATCGTTACGCCCACGACGAACCCGAGGCCTTTGCTGCAGGGGAGAGCTACTTTCCCGACGACATGCCCGAAAAATCATACTATCAACCGGTAGAACGTGGGCTAGAGATTAAAATTTCCGCTAAAATGAAGCATCTTGATGCATTAAATCGTCAAGCGATTTATAAGCGACGACGATCTTAAAGAAGTTTAAAGGAGAGACATGGCAACAATGAGTCTATTAGGTTGGTTTGCCATTGCCGCAGGGGGCGCTTTGGGTGCCACTGCACGATTTGCCATGTCGCACCATGTATACCAATGGTTTGGGCGTGATTTTGCGTGGGGAACTTTGTCGGTGAATGTACTTGGCTCGTTTGTGATGGGGTTGGTTGCGGTGTTATTGGTTGATAAATTAGACGCTTCCCCTGAGTGGCGTGCGTTTATTATGGTGGGGTTTTTAGGCGCATTTACCACTTTTTCAACCTTCTCATTTGAAACCATGCAGTACATTCAAGTAGGTGAGTTTAATAAAGCGTTATTGAATATGGCACTGAGTTTAATCAGTTGCTTGGTGGCCGTATGGGCAGGCTTAGTGCTGGGACGCCAGTTTTTAACAACGTAAAATTTTCTCCCCCCCTTATTTTTTAGTTTGATAAAGTTTAGTAAAGGTTAATAGAGTCATGTTAGATCCAAAAAAATTAAGAGCAGACCTTAACGGTATCGCCGAGCAGTTAAAAAAACGTGGTTATACCCTTGATGTAGAGACGATTCAAGCGTTAGAAGCCGATCGAAAAGCGTTTCAAGGTAAGGCGCAAACACTACAAGCCGAGCGAAACAGTCGCTCTAAAGGGATTGGAAAAGCCAAAGCACAGGGTGAAGATATTGCGCCTTTGTTAGCCGAAGTGGAATCCTTAAAGGCACAACTTGAAGCGGCTGAACAAGCGTCTGAAAGCGTACAAGCTAAATTAGAAGCCATTTTTTCAGAAGTGCCGAATGTGCCACATGCCACTACGCCAGAAGGCAAGGGTGAAGAGGATAATGTTGAGATTAAGCGCTGGGGTGAGCCTAAATCGTATGATTTTGAGGTAAAAGACCACGTAGACTTAACCGAAGCACGGGGTTGGTATGATAACGATGCCGCGGTTAAAATCGCCTCTTCTCGTTTTTCGGTGTTAAAAGGACCTTTGGCAAAATTGCAACGCGCCTTAACACAATTTATGCTTGATACGCATGGTGAGCATGGTTATGAAGAGGTATATGTGCCTTACATCGTTAATCAAGACAGTTTACGTGGCACAGGGCAGTTGCCTAAGTTTGAAGAGGATTTATACAAACTTGCCAAGCATGAAGAGCATGACACCAATGATCGTGATCTTTACCTCATTCCAACGGCCGAAGTGCCGATTACCAATTTGGTACGCGATGATATTTTAGAAGCAGATGAGTTGCCGTTAAAAATGGTCGGACACACGCCCTGTTTTCGTTCTGAAGCAGGTTCCTATGGACGTGATACCCGTGGTTTAATTCGTCAGCATCAGTTTGAAAAAGTCGAGATGGTGCAAATCGTCCACCCCGAACAATCCAATGAAGCGCTTGAAGAGCTCACAGGGCATGCCGAAGTAATTTTGCAAAAATTAGAATTGCCATATCGTCTAATGGCGCTATGTACGGGTGACATCGGGTTTTCAGCCGCCAAAACGTATGATCTAGAAGTCTGGTTACCCGGTCAGTCGACCTACCGTGAAATCTCCTCCTGTTCCAATTTTGAAGATTTCCAAGCACGTCGCTTAATGGCACGTTTTAGAGCCGGCAAAGGGAAACCACAGCTTGTACACACGGTAAATGGTTCAGGGCTTGCGGTAGGGCGAACGCTCGTTGCAGTGCTTGAAAACTACCAAAATTCTGACGGTACCATCACGATTCCAGAGGTATTACAGCCCTATATGGGGGGGGTAAAAATTATTTGAGAAAAAAATGAAAAAGCGTATTGCATTAATTTCTAAGACCTCTATAATACGCCACAACAACATAAGGTGGACTGGCTGAGCGGCTTAAGGCGGCGGTCTTGAAAACCGTTGTAGGTTTGTAGCCTACCTGGGGTTCGAATCCCTAGTCCACCGCCATATTCGATAATTGAGCCTGCTTATGCAGGCTTTTTTATGCCTGTAATTCTGTAAACCTCATCACTTATCTGTCTGTTATGCCGTCTAGCAGTATTACTGCCTGAGACGCTCAACTTAGTCTTTTTCCTTCTCAATCACTAAGCACTCAATTAATCGTTCAATCTGTTTTTTACAGCACTCTGTTCCTTCGGTCGCATAGGTTTTGGCTTTAATTTGCTCTATGGTGTGTGCCCCGTTGGTAATGGCGTTGATAATGTCTCTTTTGAGAACGTTATTACAGACACAGAGGTCTTTATCTAAGTTTTTTTGCAGGATTGGTGGGAGTTTATTGAGGGTTTCTGGATTCATAAAAAAATTTAACGCACATTGTTTCTGATTTCAGTTATTCTACGTTTTTTAGGGCTAGATGAAAGTAATAATAGGAATTAGCATGTATCTTAATGGTTGTTATGAAAGGCTTGTTAAGCCTTATTGGGTGGTGATTACCTTATTTGTTTTATTTGTCATTACGTTTTTATCACTGTTACCAGCGGATGAACTACCAAAGGTTGCGGGCAGTGATAAGTTGCATCATCTATTGGCGTATGCTGGATTGATGTTTTGGGTGGCGTTGCGTAAGCCTAAATATTGGTTGGTTTTATTGCTCTTTTTTGTGGCGTGGGGCGGTGCGATTGAATTAATTCAGCCGTATGTAAATCGCTATGCGGAGTGGTTGGATTTTTTAGTGAATTCAGTCGGGCTTTTATTGGGTGTTTTGATGGGGTTTTGGGTTCGTAAACTTTTAAATATTAAATAATTTTATGAGATAAACAATGGATTAAGTTTATAGTTTAACCCATTGTTTTTAGATTAAAACTTAATGGATATCGAAATAATTAATAGTATCAGTAAAATAGATGAAACGCCTTTCCAAAAGAGTACGGGGTCTCTTTTTATGAGCGGTTCTTTTTGTTCCGCACGTGCAACGATATTCTTAGGTGTTTTAAGGTCATGTATAAACTCTGAAATTAACCCATAGCGTTTAGTTGGGTTTGGTTCGCAAGCTTTTCTGAGTACCTCATCTAACCAATCGGGTAGCTCTGGACGGTGGGTTTGGATTGAAATATAGCGCATACTCTCATATTTTTTCAGTTTAAATTTATTGGCAATTTTTTCTTTGTAGGGCAGTTTTCCGCAGAGCATTTCGTAACAAATTACCCCAAGTGAAAAAATATCTGATCGTTTACTACCCGATTCACCCATTAGGTACTCTGGGGCGGTGTAGTTTAGTGTGCCTTCTGGGTGTTGGCGTTGCAGTACTGTGGCGAGTTCGGCCAATCCTGCGGCGTGTACCGCACCAAAATCAATAATTTTAATACGATCATTTTCGGTAATCATTACGTTGTCGGGTTTGAGGTCTTGGTGAATGACATCTTGGCGATGCATCGCCCTTAGCGCAGAAGACAACTGGACAATGTATTCTCTGACCACGCTAATTTTAGGGTTTGGGTGCTCGGTGATCCACTGTCCAATGGTTTGCCCCTTAATATATTCTGTGGTGAAGTATAAAAACTGTTTTTTTGCGCGGGGTTTATAGGTTTTCATCAACCCTGGGTGCTTGAGTCGCTGTCCAATCCACTCTTCACGTACAAAACCATCTAAATACCAAGGGTCATCACTGTAGTTTTCAGAGGGGGTTTTGATGACCAGCTCTTGACCCGTTTCGATATCTTCCGCTAAATAAATTTGGCTTCTTGCTGAGAGACTTAACTCTTGTAATATTTTGTAGCCGTCCAGTATCAGTCCTGGTTGTAAGTCGGGAGGGAAGGGCAGTTCAAATAGTTTGTTATAAACCTCCTCTTTGGTTTCATTGGGTAAGCTGACGACTTTAGCCACCAGTGCAGAAAGATTGTCATCAGACTGATTGGCAATGGCTTTCTCGACCAGTCGTTGTGCAATCTCTTCGGGGGAAAGCGCTGAACCGAGTAGTTCAATCAGCTCTTTTTCAGGAATAAATTCATGCACTCCATCGGAGGTTTGCAGATAAATATCGCCTTCCATTAAAATTTCAGTTTTAAAATCAATTTGCAGTGCCGAATCAACCCCCAGCGCACGGCTTAAGTAGCTTCGTTCAGTGTTTAGCCAAGTAATGTGATCACGGGTCATCTGTTTGAGCTTGCCATCACGCAAGCGGTAAACGCGTGAGTCGCCAATGTGCAGAATATAGGCGGTGGTAGATTTGAAAATAATGGCATCAAAGGTGGTGACCCAGCCTTTAAGCTCATTGGCGTGGCTACTGCCCTGTTTAAAAAGCCAAGAGTTGATGGCGCTGATGATCTGTTGGCATGATTTTTTAGTACTCCATGTATCGGGGGTGGAGTAGTAGTCGGAGATAAAAGAGGTGACGGCGGTATGACTGGCCTCTTTGGCCGCTTCACTGGTACTTACCCCGTCAGCGAGTACGGTAACAATACCTTTGCTTTCAAGGGATTCGTCGGTTGGGCTGCAGTAACTTAAGGAGTCTTGGTTTTCTGGTTTAACCCCTGCGGAACTGTAGAGGCCAATGGCAATATTTAGCGGATGACTCATAAATGCAATTCTCTTGTTATGAAACCAAAAGAGCCAGTATAAACTGGCTCTTTAAGGAATGGAAAAATTTAAAAGGTTATTGCTCGGTTACTTAACATCAATCATCTGTACGGTTCCGTCGGGCAGTACTTCGGTCATGGTGCCTTCGGGCTCTTCTAGAAAGAAGATGATCAGTGCCAGTACGACGGCTGCGACGATTCCGATGACCATAAAAAACATATCGTAATCAACCATGCTGTTAACGGTTAAGAACATAACGGCACCTACATTACCGTATGCACCGGCCATGCCAGCAATTTGTCCTGTCATTCGGCGTTGAATCAGGGGCACCATTGCGAAGACTGCGCCTGAACCGGCTTTAGAGAAAATTCCTGCCACAATGGTGATTCCAACCACTAGCCAAACGGCCCAATCTTTTTCGACAAAGCCTAATACTAAGAAGCTGGTAGCAATCCCTGCAAAAATTACAATAAGGGTTTTACGTCGGCCGAATTTATCACTGATCCAACCACCACCTGGACGTGCCACTAGGTTGATGAATGGGTAGATTCCTGCTAACAGTGCGGCGGTAATTTTAGGCAGTTCAAACCAAGAGACATAGAACATGGCGAGCATAGAGACGACGGCCAGCTCGGTACCAAAGGTGACAAGATACGCCCAGTCTAAGATGGCAACCTGTTTAAATTTATAACGGTGCAATTCTGGAACAGGTTTTTTAAGGATGTGTGAATTGACAGACCAAATTTTCCATACTTGTACGCCGTACGTGGCGACTAAGGCGAGGTAGATCGCATAGGTAGTTTCAGTGGTGATGAGTCCCATGTTTTCAGGAGAGAGTTTCCATGCCAATACGGCTAATGCTAAAAAGAGAGGGATGTTCATAAGAATATATAAGAACAAGTCGCCCTTTGAGGTGACTTCCATTGCTCCCGATTTTTTAGGCTTAAAGTAGGTAGAGCCTTTTGGGGTGTCTGAAACACTTAAGAAGTAGAACACACCGTAGGTAATGGCCGCAATACTGGCAAATGTTATGGCATAACGCCAGCCATCAACATCCCCCATTGCAACGGCAATAAAAGGCAGTGTCATCGCGGCACCAGCGGAACCAAAGTTCCCCCATCCGCCGTAAATTCCTTGGGCAATACCTGTTTGTTTGGCGGGGAACCACTCAGAGATCATGCGAATTCCTACGACAAAACCAGCCCCAATAAAGCCAGATAAGAAGCGGAGCATAGCCAGCTCTTCATAGGTTTCAGCCCATGCGAAGGCGATACTGATAAAGCCACCTAAAATTAAGATGGAGGAGTACATGATTTTTGGACCAAATTTATCGACCAGCATACCTACGATAACTCGTGCTGGGATGGTCATTGCCACGTTTAAAATTAATAGTACCTTGGCTTGTTGATTGGTTAGATCAAGTGCTTCTTGAATAAAGGGCATCATCGGCCCAAGTCCTAGCCAGACGACAAAGGACATGAAAAAGGCAAACCAAGTTAAGTGCAAAATGCGATAACGCCCTGTAAAGGAGAGGGGATTAAAACGGGTACTGTCGTGTGACATTTTTATAGAGCTCCATATTAAAAAGATTGATGATGTTATTTACTGGGATTTAAGCTTTAATTATGCCTGTTTGCATATTTTCGTTTAAAATCAATTGGTTAGTGTTTTTTTTAGAATTTTGAATGGTTTTGGTTAAAAGGTTTTGATGGGTGGGCACTATATTGGATCTTTTGTGCTTTATTGTAGTGCAATCGTAAAGTGTACTGCAATGGGTTTAGCAAATAAATATTATAAGGGAGGGGGGGGAGAAATTATTTTTTTATGCTTTAAAATCCTTGTGCCGTATGTCTTATGATTATCTTTGGAAGCATTTTATAAAAAATGAATCGTCGGTAAAAGTAAAGTTGGTATGCAAATTGGTTTAGTGAACTAAATCTATTACAATGGTCGCGCGAAAAGATTTCGTCTTATGTTTAAGGAGAGATCTTTGCACGAAAGGATGCACGGATAAAAAAGTCTGAAATACGCCTGATTTTTGTTGAAAACCTTGCGAATAGCCTAGGTATTCCCTACGATTTCCGCCTCAATCAGTCAAATTTCATCTCTTTTTTCTTTCTCGACTTACCCCTACGGGCGTCGAGTTCTTCGTTTCGCGCCCCTCTCGTGCAAAGGTCTCAAGGAGTCGTCTTGGGTGACAGGAAAGTTTATGAAACAAAAATTAATTTTGATTGGCTCGGGCATGGTTGGTGCACGTTTTATTGAGCGTTTATTAGCGGAAGCACCTGAACAGTACGATGTTAGGGTGTTTAATAAAGAGCCAAACGGCGGATACAATCGAATTATGCTTTCGCCGGTGTTAGCGGGTGAAAAACCACTGCCAGAGATTATGACCCATGATGAAGCGTGGTTTGAAGCACGTTCGGTGCATTTACATACCAGTACGGAAATTGTAGAAGTAGATCAAACGGCTAAAACGGTTCTGACGGCTCAAGGTGACTCGTATGCGTATGATAAGTTAATTATCGCAACGGGTTCATCGCCTTTTATTATTCCTGTACCGGGGCATGAGTTGCCTGGTGTGGTGGCGTTTCGAGACGTTCGTGATGTCAATTTGATGATTGATGCCTCACAAACAAAACAGAAAGCTGTGGTGATTGGCGGAGGCCTGTTAGGTTTGGAAGCTGCAAACGGATTAATCAAGCGCGGTATGGATGTCACGGTGGTGCATTTAGGCGATGTGTTGATGGAAATGCAGATGGATCCTGTGTCGGGTAAATTGTTGCAAAAAAGCCTAGAAGCAGGGGGGATGAAATTTGTTATGCAAGGGCAAACCTCTGAAATTTTAGGCGACACCCACGTAACAGGCGTTAAAATGGCTGATGGTCGCGTGGTGGAAACCGATTTGGTGGTGATGGCAGTCGGCATTCGCCCAAATGTGGGCGTGGCGAAAAAGATGGGGCTAGAGGTGAATCGTGGCATTATTGTGAATGACCAGTTGGAGACCTCAGAAAAAGACATTTACGCCCTTGGCGAATGCGTTGAGCATCGCGGAATGTTGTACGGACTGGTTGCTCCGTTGTATGAACAGGCGCAAGTCTTAGCCGAAACCTTGGCTGGAAAATCGGCTGCGTATCAAGGCAGTTTTGTTTCGACTAAGCTAAAAGTAACGGGTATCAGCCTGTTTTCGGCAGGCGATTTTGCCGATTCGGAGGGCAGCGAATCGTTGGTGTATAAAGATTTAAGTCAAAACATCTACCGTAAGGTAGTGTTAAAAGAGAACAAAATACAGGGCGCGGTACTCTTTGGTGATGTAACGGGTTCAAATTGGATTTTTGAAAATTTAGTGTCGCAAAAGGATGTCTCAGCGTATCGAGACACGCTAGTGTTTGGGGATGGTTTTCAGCCGTCAACATTAAATTAAAAGTCATTCATTAAGAAATACCAATAACGGTTCAGATTGTCTCTGAAAACACGTTAGATCAAGGTAGAAAATGTGAGTTTACAAGTGTAAACGACCATTTTCTTAACGCAGATATGACGTGTTTCAAGGGGCTATCTGAGTCGTTACTTAAAATTTTAGAGTAAAAGGAAACAGTTGCATGAGTAAGCAAAAAATAGTTGTTATTGGAAACGGAATGGTTGGCCATAACTTTATTGAGAAGTTGGTCGCCAGTGAAGGGTATGCCGATTTTGAGGTTCATACGTTCTGTGAGGAACCTCGTGTTGCTTACGATCGTGTATATTTATCCTCCTATTTTTCAGGTAAAACCGCTGAAGATTTATCGTTGGTGAAACCCGGTTTCTATGAAGAGAACGGCGTTAAAATCTACATGAACGATAAAGCGGTAGATATTGATTTAAAAGCAAAAACCGTGACTTCCGAAGCGGGCGTTACCATCGCGTATGACAAGCTGGTCATGGCAACAGGATCGTACCCGTTTGTACCACCGATTAAAGGCAACGACCGCGCAGGTTGTTTGGTGTACCGCACCATTGAAGATTTAGAGATGATTCAAGCTGAAGCTGATAAGGGTAAAGTCGGCGTGGTGGTCGGCGGTGGATTGCTAGGGTTAGAAGCGGCTAAAGCACTAAGAGATTTAGGGCTAGAAACCCATGTAGTTGAGTTTGCGCCTCGCTTAATGCCAGTGCAGTTAGATGATGGCGGAGCGGCATTATTAAAACGTAAAATTGAAAATTTAGGGGTACGCGTACACTGCTCAAAAGCGACAACGCTTATTTCTGACGGAGAGACCTGTCAAAACAAAATGGTCTTTGCCGACGGTGAAGTACTTGAAACCGATATCGTTCTGTTCTCAGCAGGGATTCGTCCAAGAGATGATCTGGCTGAAAAAGTCGGCTTAACCTTAGGACCACGCGGTGGAATCTTAATTGATGACCAGTGTAAAACCTCTGACCAAGATGTGTTTGCGATTGGTGAGTGTGCGTTACACGACGGCATTACTTACGGATTAGTGGCGCCGGGTTATGCGATGGCACAAACCGTTGTTGACCAGCTGAATAATAAACCGGCTGAATTTACCGGCGCAGACATGAGCACCAAGCTTAAGTTAATGGGCGTGGATGTTGGTTCGATTGGTGATCCGCATGGTAATGATGAAGATGCACTGTCGTATGTGTATGAAAACGGTCCTGAAGAGATTTATAAAAAGATTGTGGTTACGCCTGATGGTAAAAAACTCTTAGGTGCGGTGTTGGTCGGCGATGCTGAAGACTTTAGTAACTTACTGCAAATCATGCTGAACGACATGGATTTACCTGAGCATCCAGACGCCTTAATTTTACCGAACCGTGATGGATCGGGTGGAGACCTGTTTGGCCCCGATGCACTGCCCGATTCCGCTCAATTGTGTTCGTGTTACGACGTCTCCAAAGGCGACATTATCAATGCCGTTGAAAGCGGTTGTTGCACCATGGCCGACATTAAAGCGACCACCGAAGCAGGAACAGGGTGTGGCGGT
>Ga0256839_1000596_pt1 | contig 46416 bp, 53 predicted proteins | sample 354166metaG_FD_185968 | JGI IMG/M metagenome (GOLD analysis project Ga0256839, IMG submission 185968) | Hydrothermal vent microbial communities from Mid Atlantic Ridge, Atlantic Ocean - 354-166 | ecosystem: Environmental > Aquatic > Marine > Hydrothermal vents | place: Atlantic Ocean: Mid... | reverse complement strand
ATCTCCGTATATTACGGTGACGTATTCCTCCAGCCTTGTCTTCATTATGTTCCACCTAGCGAATTCATAAAGTTCTTTGACGCATTCTATCGTGTATATATGTCCGTTGCCTCTGGTTAGTTTGAAGTACATACCTATCAATGCCGCTTGGTATCCACTTCCCGCTCCAACTTCTAAAACTATATCGTCTCTCTCTATCTGGAGGATCTCCATTGCGTAGGCATTCATATGTGGCGCCGATATTGTTTGGCCGGTGTCTCCGAGGGGAGCCGGTGTGTCTTGATATGCCATATCTTCGTAGCCAGGCCACATGAAGTCCCTTCTATCTACGTTTAGGAATGCCTCTATATATTCCTGTTTCTTCAAGACCCCTGTTCTTATAAGATGTTCTACCAAGGCTTTGTTTGTCTTCATAGTTATTCCTTTAGGTAGGCTGTTGAAAGTAGTTCGAGGGGGTATGCATCTATCCCCATGAGTTCCTTTATTCCTTGGCTTAGAGAGAGGATTTTCGAGTATTCTCCATGCACTACATATACATTTCTCAATAGGTGTTTGAGTTTTCCTACGAAGCCCATCAACTGCCTTCTATCGCTATGCCCCGTAAAGCCGTTGAACTTCTTCACCTCCATCTTTACATCAATGGTCTTCATTCTACCCTCGTATAGAAGGTCTATCTTCTTGTTTCCATCCGCGATCTTTCTTCCCAATGTGTTTGGCGCTTGATATGATACGAATGCCAATATATTCTTCTCTGAGTCGGCTAAATTGATGAAATACTCTATCACAGGGCCTCCCTGCATCATCCCCGACGTCGAGACTATGATCGCTGGGCCCTGAGCATCTATGGCTTCACTCCTCTTGCTTGAGTTCGTAATTGGTATGATGTAGTCCGCGTTGAAGGGGTTACGTCCCTCCCTCAACTCCTTCCTTATCCTATGATTTAGATATTCTGAGTAGACATAGTGGATCTTATTGGCTTCATCTATCATCCCATCTATGTAGACCGGTATCTCCGGTATCTTATATTGATCGTTGTTGGCTTGTGATAGGAAGTTTATCACTGCGAGTATCTCTTGGGCTCTTCCTACTCCCGGCGTTGGTATAAGGAGTTTACCTCCTTGTTCATATACCTTCCTTATACAGGCTGCGAACTCGGCTTCTACGGCCTTCCTAGGTGGGAGTATATCGGATTTCGCTCCATATGTACTCTCTATGACTAGTGTCTCTGCACGGGCGAATTCAGTGTATGCAGGGTCTAGAAGCTTTGTATGTCCAAATTTAAAGTCTCCTGTAAATAGAATGTTATATACTCCTTCTCTTATGTGGATATGTGGCATTGCAGAGCCTAGTATATGGCCTGCGTTGAAGAATGTTAGTTTTATGTCCGGCGAGACATCTGTCACCTTGTTGTAGTTCAACACTATTGTGTGTCTTATCATCTCCTTTATATCGTGCATGTTATACATCATTTCGAAGCCGCTCTTCCTAGATATCTCGATAAAATCTTTTAGGAGAAGTGTCGTCAGCGGTAGTGTAGGTTCGGTCATGTAGACAGGGCCTTCATATCCATATTTGTATAGTAGTGGAATTAAACCGCTGTGGTCTAGATGTGCATGTGTTAGAATTATGGCATCCAAATCATTCAATAGCAAGTCTATTGCATCTATCCTTGGGAAATAGTCTATAAGTGAGTATGCATTAACCTTAGCCCCAAAGTCGATGAGGATCTTACTTTCTGATGTTTTTAGGAGTATACTTGACCTACCTACCTCTCCGACGCCACCTAGTCCAATGAGTTGAATATCCTTGCTAGGTCTTATAGACTGTCTAAATATTCTCTCCCCGATATCTGATAAAAGTCGTCTTGCCTTGGTCGGTTTATCATCTAGAAGATATGCTGAATATACCTCCCGGAATATATCGGGTACATCTACATAGTATGAGCGGAACTTCGGTATCCATTTAGTTTCTCGAACTATCTTCTTCTCAATCTCCTTTACTTCGGTTTTAGCTAGTTTCCTGGGGATGTAGAGGTGTATCTCACCTCTTAGTGAGTCAAAATATATCTTTACATTTGTAGGGTCTATGGAAAATTCTTGGAGTATCTCAGATATCTTGTCTGACGCCTCATTCTGTTTCTTCCTGACATTGGGATCTGAACGGAGTACAAGTCTCTTCTTAAACTTTGATGCCAATTCACTTATTAACTTTGGATTTTCAACGAACTTCTCTGGCTCATCTGTATATAGAGCAAGAGCTGGCCCTTCATACTTTATATTCTTGATTCTAGCTTTATTTCTTAATTCTTTTACTATCATTAATGTTATATCTTTAATCTCACTCAACTATAACCACCATTCTCAAATTCCAAATTCAGATACCCATGGAAAACTATTGTCTATGACTACCTCCCAATCTAAATCCATATTTTAAAGTATATTCTTCACGTCCGGATTCCAAGATCATTCAATACCTTCTCCCTTTCCTCAAGGGTTAACTCTCTATAACCCTTCTCATCTATTACGGCTATCAAGAAGTCGTCTCCACTCCCTATGTCACGCTTCATAGCCGCTAACAATGCATCCACAGCCAGTTTAATACCCTCTTCAACAGTTAAATCCTCTTTATATCGGTTTTCAAGCACTCCAATCGCCACTAGAGAACCAGAGCCGGAGACTGCGTAGTTATCCTCTATAATACTACCTAGGGGATCTAATTTATATACCTTATATCCCTCTCGATCCTTTCCCGCAACTATCATCTCAGTTATAAATGGTAATAGCTTGTGGGCGAATAGTATGTTACTTAGATAATTGGCGACAGCCTTCACAGTTAGAGACTTCCTATATACATTCTCAAATAGGTTTATGTGGTAGCGGACTTGCTCTAATAATACTTGGGCATCGGCAACTACACCGGCTATCGTTATCGCTATATTCGGCCTTATACTGAATATCTTCCGTCCCTGTTTATGGGCAATGAAATAGCCTGCTGTCACCCTCGTATCAGCTGCTAAAACTACTCCATCTTTACATTTTAATGCAAGAGTAGTTGTTCCAGTAGATAATACCTTCTTCATTTTGAATATAAACACCACCAACAATTATGGAGAGACCAATTAATGAGATATATCTATATGATATTAATACTATTTGTCCTAGGGAGAATATAAACCTTATGGTATAGACAGGGATTCCCCTAGACCCAGATTTACAGTATATATAGCTAGTGATTCTGGGAGAGTTATATACTCTCTATAGAAGGGGCCATATTCCTCTCCACCCCATACTATTGGAGGTAGATAATGGATATAGACCTTACATTTTACATTTGTAGGCATAGCATCTGCAATCACAGCTATATCATCTAGTCTCGGGGGCTCTATAGGTATCTTTACAAGGCCTGACCTGCCGTGGATCGATAATGGAGCCCTTATAAGCCTACTAAGATCTGTAAGAACTGCGGGGTCAACCCCTATACCTAGGTTAGACGATATAAACTTGTTTAGCTTTGTCAGTAGCTCCCTGTCATCCCGCATTGCTTTGAGGAATTTAAGCATCTCACCCTTATTATCCTTCAATTCATCGAGCCTCTTGAGAACAGCCTTCAACTCCCAGTCTGAAGCTTCATCCAATAGTTTAGGAAGTTCCTCGGTCAACATATTTAGTATGTAGGCATTCTCATCCCTTATTAGAGATAAGTCTATGCCATCGAGGGTCAGAAAGTCTTTTAAACCTATTCTCTCAAGGTCATCCATCTCCAGTAGAGGGCCCTCCTCTATGTGGATGTGGAAGCCTCTCAAGCCGCTGAAGAATATCTTGGTAGTGCTCTCTTCAATACCTAGGAGGTTGTATAATGTGGATAAGAGCCTCTTCAACTCATGCTTTACATACTCAATCACTTCATCATCTACTATTACAATCTTCTTCGTATCAGATCCACATACTCTACATATCTTTGATTCGCCATATTCTCCGCATGCCTCATTCTTACATCTAAATACCTCCTTAACCTTGACTCTTGGCATGTGATCCGCATCTAAATCAAATATAACATCTGTCGCAAGCCTATGTTTCAGATTCATATCCTCACTAGGATGTTCATAGTATGAGGCTGAATGGTATAGCCCTTTTGGGGTATAGCTAGAGATAAGGTCTCTAAAAACCTCTAGCGATGTTATATGGAGATGTCTAACCATCTTCCCATCGATATCTAGGACGGCCCACTCCCTCTCCTCTGGCTTTTTTATCGAGATATAGAGTTTTCCATATGTCCTATGGTAGTAAGCCGTTAAATAGCTCTTGATATAATGTAGATCTGACTTCTTCATTTTCTGTACCTCTTCTTGATATATACATATTTCAGTGGATGGATTACAGTATATCTCTTGCAGATGTCATCAGCCTTACAGAAGCCATAGCTCACAATCTTTCTACATGAAGGCACTGAATATCGTGTCTTTCCCCCTCTTAATCCAAAGATGTGTTCGACCTGATATCTAGTCATCTTTTCATTGAAGTCCGGAGTTACATTAAACATCTGTATAATCTCCTCTTTATCATACCCCATAGTACTTAGAAAGGCTACTAGGGTAAACCTTGCACTATGTCCTAAACCCTTCCCTATATTTGCAAGTAGATACTTAATACATGGTGGGTAATGGTCTACCTCTCTAGTGGTAAAGTCCCTTGTATGATCTGCTCGAGTCTTCGGTATAAGATCTCCAACTTCCTCTAAGAGGGTCTGAGCAGCATCTGAGATTCCCTCCGGTATCTTCTCTACGGATAATACAATCTCGAAGAGTCTAATCTTCACCGCTTCCTGTAGAAGCCTTATAAAACTCTTTCTGGTTAGGAGTACATTACCGTTGGAAATTGGGAAGTAATATAGCCTCCAGAATCTATCTGAAAGCCTTTTGCTCAGCTTAAGAAAGTCATAGAAAGGGACTCCAAAATATTTCCCGCCATTAACCTCCAGAAGCTCTGTCGAGATGCCGAGGTTCTCAGCTAACTCTCTAATATTATCTTCATCCTCCTTTGATAGAAAGGCTGATGAAAACTTTGAATATACATCGATAAAACGTCTCTCTACATATCCTACACCCATAGCCTTGACGAGTAGGACTTGGAGATAGAATATTACAAAGTCCCTATATGGATTACGGCTTATACTTGGAGTTAGTCTACCCTCCTTCAAAATTATCTTTAACCTCTTTTTTGCATCCTCAAGGAAGGATTCATCGGAGAGTATCTCCTCGAGAGATATCTCGAGTGAGGCTAATAATTCAATGCTTTTCTTATCGAAGGGATATTTTACGGCCCAGATAAAGGTTTTATCCAATGCTCCGTACATCCTGACCAATAGAAAAATAGAGACTAACTAATTTACTTTTTCATTCTAAGCAGGAAAAATACTATAGAAAAAGAGGAATGAATGTCGTTACTCCTCAGATCTAGGCGCTGTAATAAACTGGTAGCTCTCAAATTCTAGCATATCAAACTTTAGGCTTAAAGGATATTCACTTGAAAATTGTAGTGTAACCACGCCAGAGACAGAAGAAATCTCCTTCACTATATCTAAAATGGGTTTAACTACATAGACTGATGTAGATTCAGCGTTTACAGATATATCTAAAAGCTCTACATTATCTGGATACCTAAGCTTATGTATAGACTGGAAGCCCTCTTCACTCTTACTTATAAACTGGATCTCACTATCAGAGGCATATAATGTGATCGTCTCACTAACATCCTTTGACTCCTTCAAAATATCTCTCAGAGTAGGGGCAACCATCCTCACATTAGCGGAGAAATCGATCTCCGGGACTCTAGGCAACTCCCGCTCTTCATCAAAATATGCTGGAAGTACAAACCTCTTTTCATACGGCTTGGATGAAGATATTATGAATCTCCCCTCAACAACCTCGATAGTCAACTCGTCTGCCTTAGACAGGGCCTTGGAATACTTTAATAGTTTGTCACTATGTACACATACGAAGGTGGGAGACTCACCGGTATATTCGAAGAGTTCGAAATATCCGGGCTGGAATGACGTGTTGATCATACTTACTCTAGTGCTATCTAGATCTCTAAATACTAGCCCATCATTTGATAGATAGAAGCATGCTTCATCAACCATCTTTTCTATAGTCGTTACAATCTTAATCCATCTCTTTATTTTATCAGAATCTATTGTAGCCTTGAACATGTATTACCACCCGCTCTATAGAATGATATAATTAAATGATATGTTCTTCTCAAGTATATATTCTCCAAGTATACTTACATTTCGTACATCTATAGAAGACTGTGCCTCCCTCATCTCCCGAGCGGGTCTGCACAATCCAGGTATACGCCTCATTATTGCCACATTTGGGGCACTCCACCTTTACAACGGGCTCCGCCGTTGTATCTCTATCCAACACTAAGACTTTACTCTCTCTAACGACGGATATTGATAGTTCAGAGGAGTCGTGGGCATCTTCATAGCCACAGCTCGGACATACATAATATAGTCCTCCATTCTTCTCCTCCAATTGCATCAACTCTTTACATTTTGGACAGAACTTCATATCTATTCACCTCCTAATACCTCTTCAAAGGCCGACTTAAGATTTGAAATATATTTATACATCTTCTCAGCCGATTCAAGCACTATATTCTTATATTCATCTGGCGACACATCATCTTTAAAGTATACATCAAAGACTATCTCTTTCTTAAATGGATGGGGCTGATGAAAACCCGCTCCAAGGACCCTCTTATCCTCTAATAAGGCCTTCTGAAGAATGTTTCCGAATGTAAAGGTTTCTCCTTCGATTCTAATCCTCATCCTTCCCTTCTCTACCTTGACTATCTCCACTTTCATTGTGTTTCACATTATCTACTCATATCTATTATATAAAAGTTTTTTGATTATAGCGCTCCCATAGAGGGGGGATAACTTCCTATATTGTGTGTTTTGACACACTCCACATTTTAATATAAATCGGTTGTTCTGCCTTGCCACGTACATAGTCTCTCCACAATATTTACATAAGGACTTCACTACACCATATTCTCTGTCTCTAATAGATAGATGGTAAATTCTGTTTTTAGTGCTCACGATTACACCATAAATCTCATCTTTGACACTATATACCCTGGATACATCTGTAACTCTGTAAGGTGGATATACCACTCCTGTCTGTGGATATTTAAGTTTCACCCAAGACTTTCCATCCTTAGAGGCGAAGAATATCTTGACATATCCGAAGACTCCAGAGAGGTTTACTATGGTTCCTATCACATGGACCCCCGGCTTCAATAGATTAGGGGTCTTTATAGGCTCTACATATATTACTCTTTTCATCCAGTCTACCTTTACAATACCTTCTATAGAGCTTCTAATGGTGTCTCCATCTACATAGGTATTTTCTCCATTTAGAAACTCCTCTATATAAGCTAGTTTCTCACCTGGTATTACGGACGCATCCTCCTTAACTTTCATCTTGATTACCTCCTATCCAAATCATTAGATGGGTAGACATCATCAAAAGACCTTATTCCAAATAGGATTTGAAGTTGTTCAACGTTTAATACGGGCCGGTTAAACCTAGTAATATCGTCTATAGCTATTCTTGGACACCCAGCTATAACCGGTAATTGATCCTTTGGAAGATTGTTAATGAAATCTTCAGAAACCCTATAGACTGAGTATATAGTATAGTCTTTTCCGTGTACATTGAGCAGCTTTGTTATGTATCTTATTCCACCTATCATTGGCTGATGACTATCTTTAACCACTACCACCGCATATTTTTTATACTCCTCAGCTCTAAAAAGGTTCCACGCTATTAATGCGCGATACTTCTTCACTAAGGGATCTATATCGTCAACACGTTTATTGAAGGGGTCAAATTTAAATACCTTCTTACCTGTATATAGTCCTACACCTAGTGCATGAAAAATCCCTGAGGAGACTACTAGGAAGATAGATTTCTCACTTCTACGATGGATCTGAGGAACTATGCAACCTAGAATCTGCCCTCTTAACATGCCTGATATTTTGGGCATAGATATGTTGAATCCTCTTTGAGATAGGTATTCAGCCACCTTATCTGCGGCCCTCTTATATTGGATAGAATAGACGATATTGATTGTGTGATCCATATACCTCTCGATCTTCTCTTCAGCAAGATAGAGGTGTTCCTCTTCAAGTTCTAAATCTTCAATAATAGGGATGAAATATAGTTTAAAGGGAAGCTTACGGATAGATTGGAAGGTATTTGGGAATGGGTTATGACCTAGATGTATTACTACATCTACATCGGAATATGGGGATAAATAACTCTCTAGATCTATATCGCATGCACCAAATCGTGGATCTTTATTTATAATTATGACATGATCTCCTAACAGATTCTGATATTTATTTTTGAGGGTTGTAATTACATCTGGGACATTATATATAAGCGGCTCAGTTCCTTCGATTACAATCTTCTTTCCTTTGCCTTCAAGTTTTTTGAAGAGCCCCTCCAGAGTTTTAAACAGCTCCCTTTGGTACCTAGACTCATGCTGGTACTCTTCATTCTCTTTTGCTAACATGGACATAGGCCCCTTTAGGAACTTTGGAGGCTCCTATTTTCAATGCCATTCTTGCTATATCAACGAAGTTTCCATAGGTATAAACCTTTGCGATGGTCTGATCCTTATCAATCGCGGCAGCTCTACCGACAGGCTTTCCAAATGCTCTTCTCATACCCTCCTGAAGCCTGTCCGCGCCAGCCCCAGTCATCATCTTATTCTCTCTAAGCACATGATGAGGATACACAACTATTGTGAAGTAATAGTTTTGTGTACCTATCTTCTTTTGAAGCTGCCTATTTACATTAATTCTGAGGGATTCTAGGGCTACATCACGCATATAAACAGTCTCCTTAGCCTTCAATTCAACTACATATTCATAGTTGTCTCTCCAGGTACCCATATTAAATCTAGTTATCCTTGATTGGGGAGCTCCATGAATATATTCCAACCTTGTATATGGAACTCCTTTTACATTTCGGAAGTTTCTTGCCTTCATTTTACCACCAACCTATAATAAACCCCATACATCAATCTTTATAAATTACTAACCTTTAAATTCTGCTGCAGTTTTAGAATAGATACGCCTCAATAAAGTTATTAGCACCTTTACATCATGTCTAGACATGCCTGATAATACAATCGCCTTCTTTAAAGAATAGGCAATATTCTTTGCTAGTAGATCCTTCTTGAGCAGCCTCCTCGAAACTTCATAGGTATAGCTGGAAACTAGTCTCAGGTATTCTGGCTCTAGCCTCCTTCGGACCCCTGAGATCTTGGAATTATAGATCCAACTTAGTATTATCGCCACAGATGTAGCCAAGTTGAGGGATGGATATTTGGAAGAGGTTGGTATCCTAACTATAAAGTCTAGCATCTCTATCTCCTCAATATGTAGGCCTATGCTTTCACGTCCAAACACTATTCCGAGGTTGTTAATACCTAGGTTTTCAATCATCTTTGTAAATTCATTTAAGTCTATTGCATGTCTCCAAGGATAACTGGCTGATATAACGCCAGAGGTGCCAAATACTACGTCCAAGTCTTTAATGGCTTCATCTAAAGTATTAAAAAGCTTAAGCGTTTCTAACCTATGAGCGGCTCTACTTGCAAATACATCTGCCAAGTCGTAATCCTCATCTGATAATTGGGGATTTACAAGTCTAATCGTATCAACCTCAAAATTCTCCGCCAATCTACATATCAACCCTAAATTTACACCGCCCTCTATCTCAACGAAAACTAAATGAATAGAAGGTTTCATGGATTCTCCACCTTTTTATAGATTATCCAATTTAAATTCAAACATACAAAAGAATATGAATCACAATCTTGATACTATAAATGGAGAGGCGAAGAGCTGAGTATTTAAAGGTGAAGAACAGCCATGGTTACAAACTTACCTGCTGAAGCTAGGGCACAATGGAAAAGGGTTATGGAGGCTAAGACCCCTGAACAGAAGCTTGAAGAACTTAGGAAATTCTATAGTTTGATACCCAAGCATAAGGGTACTAAGAACTTGATTAGAAGCGTTCGTACTCAGATGGCTAGACTACGGGAGGAGATTGAAGAGAAGAAGAGGAAGAAGGCTGGCACATATTTATCGCCATGGACAATACCTAGGACTGGCGATGTAAGAACTATAGTTGTGTCGAACGACTATCTAACACTAAATGAGTTTTTAGATTCTACTCTGGGTATTCAAGAAAAATATATGATCTGGAAGCTGCTTCCAACCCATTACAACAAAATTATAAATGATATAGAGGTTGAGTTTATAGTCGCTCCACCATTAACAATTCAAGAGACTGTAGATAACAGGGTAATAGGTCTATTTCCATCTGCTGATTATATTATGGCGATAGGAAGGGATGAAGAATCTCTGAGAGAGATCCGTTCAAAACTTCTTGAATATGGTGTAGAACTAGTTAGAAAGCCTGTAAAGATAAATATTGTGAAGACACCCAGTGGCGGAATAAGGATCAGCAATGTAGACCCAAAGCTGGCGGAAATAATTCGTAATCAGCTAAGGAATTACAGGATATATAACGCTATAGTCTCCATTGAGGGAGAAGTATCTGTAGAACTCTTTGAAGACTTATTCCTAGGAATAAAAAGGTTCTACAAAGGAGGGTATTTCCTATGGAAAGAGGGCGAGTTAATTGATGTTGAAACTGGTTCAAGAGTCTCTATAAGAGATGTAGGGTCATTATTGATTAGTAAGATAGGGTTGATACGTGTCTATCCAGTAAGAGATTTTAAGCAAAAAATTGAGCGGCCAATAATACTGAGGAAGGGAGATAGAGTTATAGACCTTGCGGAGAAGATCCATTCAAGCCTGAAAGATAATCTCAGATATGCCTTAGTAAAGAGGGGAGATAATGTCATTAAGGTTAGCGGTTCATTTGAACTTGAAGATCTAGATATAGTGTCACTGAGGGCTAGATGAGGGAACTGTATTTCTTGGCCCATGCAAGGAGGATGACATGCTGGGCGTTTCCTCGTATCTCTTCAATAATTTTATCTCTTAAAGCTGGTAAAGGATCTATTCCGATTCTTTTTCGTATGTCTTCATAAGACTCAAATGGATTATCTTCTCTCTCCTCAATTATAGTTAAAACCTTCTTTTTACCTATTGTAGGCAGGAGCTCCAAGGAATGGCCTCTATGGCTTATAGGACCGGCTTTATTAAAGAATTCGACCCATTTTTCCTCATCCATCAACAATATCTTTTCTATAGCTTTAGGAAGATTCTTCTTAGCGTTCTCTGTCAACTGGTCATAGGAAATGTTCCGTAAGAAACGTTTAACCTTCCTCCTCCCATGGCCAACAAACACCCTCTCAAGCTCTCTAAAATCAACTTCTGGATCTAGCTGGAACTCCATCAACTTGAGGTACCGCTCTCCAACCACCTGACCTACAACTAAGTCCCTCCCCTTTTTAAATATATCTAGGAGGACTGCATAGTCCTCCCATTCCCTCTCTTTTCTATTTCTATACATAAAGATAACCCCACTTTAGAATATGGGATAGAGTTAGATCACGCCTTCTTCTTTTAATATATTCAGTATCTTCTCTGGAAGATCTCCTAAGATTACCTTTTCATGGAAGATCTCCTTTATCTCTTCCTGAGTCTTAGGAAGAATATTTATTATCTGTACAGCCTTCTCTTCGTCAACCTCTTCCAGTTCCATAAGCCTCTTCTTTAATACCTTCGCTTTTTCAGGATCTACCTTTGAAAATTTGTTTACATATTCTTTTACCTTGATTACGATTGGAGGAAGCTCCTCCTCAGGAATGTCTAGGGAATCTAATACCTCTTTTAATTCTGGTATCGATATAGGCTCCTCTCCCAAGATTTTGCGGCCAACTTCTTCACTCATACCAATAATAACCTATGAGATACCAATAAATATATTAAATTTATAGTAGAACTAGTTAACCCTATGGATTTTTAGATGCTCAGGGGGAACAATAAGTTTTACCAGTTTATCTCCCTTTGACACCTCGACTATAAAGGCTCTTCCTCTTCTACCTAAGATATTACCTATTTTTCCATGGTACCTTCTATGAGGCATGCCTCTTTGATACCTAGGATTAATATAAATCACTACTTTATCTCCCTTCTTTAACTGGTTTATTGAGAGGAGATGGTCGCTAAATCCAAAGTTACCTCTTTTTCGTAATAGCTTTCTTGTCTTAACCCTGAATCCTTTTGACTGTGGCATATCGACACCCCTTCTCTAGAAATAAATCCTCTAAGTTACTGTATATATAGTTACGATAGAAGAAGCTTATAAACTATGTTGCAATATCTATAATGACCCCGCCGATTTAAACATTTCTTTGAGCATCCTTTTATGCTTTCTATCCTTCAAGAGCTTCTTCATCGCCTTATACTGCTTTATCAAGTCTTTTATAACCCTTTCCTCTACACCGGATCCTCTACTTATTCTCGTTATTCTAGATCCCTTAATGATTGTTGGATCGATTTTTTCCTCTATCGTCATTGAATCAATTGCAACCTTCCACTTCCTAATCATATTTTCCATCTTCTCGATATCCTCCTTTCTAAACTTATTGGAAAAACCAGGTAGGTATGAGAATAACTTATATAGCCCCCCCATCTTCTCGATACTTTCAAATTGTTCTACGACATCCAATAAAGTCAGTTTTCCCTTTGCTATTTTACGTAGTTTTTCTTTATCATATACCTCCTTCTTAAGTAGTCGTTCAACCCTCGTCAAGAGGCCTGTTATATCCCCTAAACCAAGGAGCCGAGATACAAAGCTTTTTGGATCATAGGGCTCCAGATCATCAATCTTCTCTCCTACACCTAGAAATAATATTTTCGCCCCTGAAGCTACAGAAGCTGATATAGCACCTCCTCCTTTTGACGATCCATCCATCTTTGAAATTATTATGCCGTCAATGTTAACGCGTTCTTTTAATGCTAGAGTATGTTCATATGCCTTTTGACCCATATAGGCGTCGATGACCAATATCGTATAATCTGGGTCTAAATATTTGTAGATGTTTTCAAGCTCCTTTAATAGACTCTCCTCATTCTTATGCCTACCAGCTGTATCAACAAGTATTATGTCTTTATCCTTAAGCTTTTCAAGTGATTTTTTAATCTTTTTACCGAGAGACCCATCATCAACATTCACGAACTTTACCTCGCCTTCTTCAATCGAGATTTTACTAATTAGCTGCTCCAACTGTTCAATCGCTGCAGGTCGGTATACATCGAGGCTGAAGACCCCTACTTTATATCCGTTTTCAGCGAAGTATTTGGCTAATTTAGCTACTGTGGTAGTTTTTCCTGATCCTTCTAAACCAACAAACAAAATTATAAATGGTTTCTTTGTAATCGTTAACTCCTCTTTCTCCTCCCCTAAGATCCTGACTAACTCCTCATAAAGGACTTTTATTACGAGATCTTTCAATGGAACGTCCTTTCTATCTTTATATTCATTTAGAATCCTCTCCTTTATTCTTCTAGTTAACTCAAAAACTACTTTTACATTTACGTCGGCTGATAAAAGTATTCTCTGTAGCTCCTTGACTATCTCATCTAGACTTTTCTTATCTATGTACGACTTAGATTTGATTTTATCTATCAATTCTTTGAATCTCTTATCTAATGTACCTATCATCTATGGATGACCTCAACTAATATGGATATTCTTAATTCCCATAATATTTACATCAACAAATATTTTAAAACCCATATAGAGTTAATACGATGAAGAGGAAAGTAGCTTTGTTAATAGGTAGATTCCAGCCGTTTCATAAGGGTCATCTTCATGCTGTCAAATATATTTTAGAACGTCACGACTTTCTCTACATAGGGGTGGGAAGCGCCCTAGATTCTCATACAAAAAGGAATCCTTTCACATTCTCTGAACGTCTTGAAATGATTAAGTTGGCATTAAGTGAAGCTGGGATACCGCAAGATAAATATTACGTCATCCCGATACCCGACTCCAGATATCATAGTTCATGGGTTTCAATAGTTAAGATGTTGGTCCCAGAGTTCGATGTAGTATATTCCAACGACCCCTTAACTAGGATCCTTATGCAGGAGAACGGGTATGAGGTTGAACATATTCCATATTTCCAGAGAGAGGTGTATACTGGGGAGGAATTTAGGAATAGAGTTGTAGCGAATGGGGAATGGAAGGAGCTTGTTCCAAAAGCTGTATATGAATATATTATTCAAAAGAAGCTTCATGAACGGATTATCCAGCTTTGGAAAACAGATAAGGTGAAGAAAAATTAAACCTTGACACTTTGAGGGTCTTCAAGTTTTAAATATTTATCGCATGTATGATTATGCATAATTAGAGTTCGTGGGATATAAGGTGGATGAGATGGCGCAGAAAAAGAGTGGAAAGAAAAAGGCTACAAAGAAAAAGACAAGGAAAAGTGAAGGTAAAGCCGCTAAACAAGAGGTTGTGATTAAGGAGGGTGATTTCGTCTTAGTTGACTATGTAGGAAAAGTCAAGGATAGCGGAGAGATATTTGATACAACTATTGAGGAGGAGGCTAAAAGGGCTGACATATATAATGAGAGAACTAAATATGGGCCTATGCTCGTAATCGTAGGAGAAAGATGGGTTGTTGAAGGACTAGATAAATCTCTAGTGAACAAAAAGGAGGGGGAAGAGTATACGGTAGAAGTTCCACCTGAAGAGGGATTTGGAAGGAGAGATAGTAAAAAGATCGTTACCACTACTGTTAGGAAGCTGAGGAAAGCAGGTTATGAGGGGGATTTAGCGCCAGGTGTTGTGCTTAATGTTAATGGATCCCCAGCTATTGTAAGAGCGGTTGTAAGTGGTAGAGTCATGTTAGACTTTAATCCTCCCTTGGCCGGTAAGACTTTGGTTTACGATGTCAAAATAAGGAAGGTAATTAGGGACAGGAAGGAGAAGATAGCTTCGCTGATTGAGAGGCATCTTAAGCAAGATATGGAGGGTATCGTAGTTGAGGAAGAGAATGGTAAGGTCTTAATAGATATGGGCGATAAGACTATAAACAAACCCGAACTTCACTTGCATAAGAGGGAGATCGCAGAAGATCTAATGAAATATATAGATGGTGTTATGGAGGTTGTGTTTACTGAACATATCAGAAGGGAGGAGACTAGGGAAGAGGAGAAGCCTCAACAAGAAACAAGTCAAGCCCAATCGGACAGTCGAGCCGATCAATAACTTTATTTACAACTATCTTAGGGCCTAAGCTGTTACCGTTATACACACAGTATTTAATATATGGACAGTATTTCTCAGCACATTTTATTGGTGTATATGATATTGGGACATCCACTACTAAGTTTGTCGAGGCTATGCTTAACTTGACGGGGGATTCCTCCACTTCCGCTAGAACCACTTTTTTCTCAACTAATCTACAAAATATCTCTTCCTTTGGTCTAAGAATCCTTATTATTTTATAATTTAGCCCAACCTTTTTGTCTCCAAAGCAGACTTTGAAATACCTGCATTCTTTACAGATTTCATTCTCGATTATCTCAAATGTATCTCCGACCTTAGTCACCTCTGGATCTACAAGGAAAAAAGATTTTTTCTTCTCTTTTTCTCTTCCCATTCTATATTACACCTGTCTTTTTAGCTAATTCTTCTGCAAATCTTCTATCTATATTATATTTATTAAGTATTGTGTATCTTTCAGGCCTAACCTGCTTTGCATATACTATTCCTTTTATAATGTCTTCCTGAGTAAGTTTCAATTCTTTATAGGTTGTGGGGCCACCGACAACTTTAATTGCATCCCGTATAGCTTCCCAATCTAGGCCGTGTAAGTAGGCCATCATTATCGTTCCTATACCTACTTGCTCACCGTGGAAAGAATATTCATTACTAACGTATAGATCCAATGCGTGGCTAAATAGATGTTCAGATCCGCTACATGGTCTACTACTCCCCGCGATTCCAGCTGCTACACCTGTGCTTATCAAAGCTTCCACAAGCGTTCTAATGCTATCCTCCTCTCTTTCTGAGATCCCCTCAACTTTATTCATAACAAGTTTTGCTGACATGAGAGCAAGGTTTGAAGCATATTCTCCATAATACTCTCCAATTTCCTCATGAGCTAATCTCCAGTCCTCAACAGCCGTAAATTTTGCAAGGGCGTCTCCAACTCCACTAGCTATCAATCTTTGAGGGGCTTTAGCTATTATACTCATATCTACTAGTACAAGAGAGGGTGGAATAGCCTTTATAGAATAAGTCTTTTTATATCCCTTAAGAGATGCAAATAGACTGGCAATCCCATCATGAGATGGGGAGGTAGGAACACTTACGAATATCTTTCCATTTCTAAAAGAAATTAATTTAGCTATGTCTATAGACTTTCCTCCACCAAACCCTATTATGATGTTAGGATTACCGCTTGAAAACATCTGTTTCTCTATTTTTTCCAATTCTTCCCAAGTCGACTTATATGCTATGTAAATCTTGTGTGGAAGCCCCTCGAGATTCGTAGTAAGTCTGGAGACGAGTGTATTAGCTAGATTTGGGCCGGTTACAATAGCTATTTGGTTAAGTTCATCACTACCTAACTCCTCAATATATCGACTTAAATATCTAATTGTACCATTACCTACAACAACTCTCTTGGGAAGATCCATTACATGTAAGCTCATCTTTTCTACATCATCAAGGGTCATTATTACTTAAAAATTTATTTCAACCTATACATTTATTTCGTCACATAGTAAGGATGGTGTTTAATGTGAATAGTGAAGAAAATATTAACACTATTATAAATTCTGTCTTGAGAGGAGTAGTGAGCTGGAGAGATGTAAAGACATTATTTGTAAGACAAGAAAAATCCATAAAAAAGAGGGAAAAAGAATATGTAACTGTAATTTTTATTGATGATCCAGATAGAAACGTAATAAAGGGGATTGGTAACCTAGGCCTCGGCATCCGCAAGAACGACATAGTTAAAATAAACCGAGATACATACTTAAAATTAAGAGAGATAAATATAGTTAAGGAGGTGAATATAAGCAAATGATCGTTCCAAAGGAAATTCGGACTTACTGTCCAAGATGTAGGAGACATACGGTACACAAAGTTTCTCTATACAAAAAAGGTAAGGATAGCCCATTTAGATGGGGCGTAATAAAACACGAGTGGGAGAAGAAAGGATATGGTGGTCAAAAGTGGCCGATGCTAAAGAGAAAAGCAAAGACAACAAAGAAGGCCGTCTTAAAACTTACATGTAGTGAATGTGGGTATATACTGCATAAAGAAGGGATTAGGATAAGAAAGATTGAGATTGCAAGGTGATTAAGATGTCGGAGAACGACATCGAGAAATATATTCCAAAGCCAAGAAGTAAATTCATTAAAGTTAGATGCAACAATTGTAATAACGAGATGATAGTATTCTCACATGCATCTAGAACGGTATATTGCCTAGTCTGCGGAGAGATCTTAGCTAGACCGACAGGGGGTAAGGCCGAAATACTTGGTGAGAAGATTGAGGAATATGGATAGAAGGAAAAAAAACGATTTTATATTCCCAAGAAGAGGAGAGTTAGTTGTAGCTACCGTAAAGAAGATTGTAGGTCATGGAGCATATTTAAAGATTGAGGACTATAACATAGATGGATATCTACCTCTCAATGAAGTATCGACTAAATGGGTACGAAACATTGAAGATGTAATTAAGGAAGGCCAGAAGATAGTTGTAAAAGTAATAAGGATTGATCGATTCACAAAGAGCGTTGATGTGTCCTATAAGGATGTATCTGAGAGTGAGAAGAATAGAATTCTAAGGATATGGAAGAAGAATTATCGAGGCTTGAAGATACTTGAAGAACTTTCTAAACATTTGGAAAAGAAAAGAGGAATAAAGATAAATCTCGAGGAGAAATTGTCTCCAATACTAGAAAGAGAAAACACAGTTTACGATGCTTTAGAGAAGATAATGCTTGAGCCTTCTCTCCTAGATGAAGTCTCACTAAATAATCTAAAAGAAGACATACTCGAATATCTTGGTAAAAAGATACACCTAAAGAAGTATATATACGAAGCCATTATAGGGGTCCAGTCTATAGAGAAGAAAGGGTTATTCAAAATAAAGGAAAGCCTCCAACAAATAGATGAAAATGTGAGAAAGGCAGTAGGTAGAGACAATGTTGAGATAAGTTTGATTGGCTCTCCAAGATATAGAATCTCGACATGGAGCTACAAACCTGAGACCATTAAAAAGAAGGTTCTGCCAACAATTAAAAAGACCGTCGAAGAACTATCTAAGCAAAAGGGATTAAGAATAGCTATAATTGACGAGAAACTTAAGGTGGCTACATGAAGGCAAAAATAAGAAAATGTATTAAATGTGGACAATACACTCTAAAAGGTATATGTCCAAACTGTAATGAAAAGACTAAGATTGCACACCCAGCCAAATTTTCTCCTGACGACCCATATCTTAGTCTAAAAATAAGGGTTATCGTAAAGAATCCTCAATCCTCAATCTTCCCCGTTTGAATCATAGTTGATCTTATAAATCACAACTTCCCCTGGAGCAGGATCAGTTGATCTAAAGACAAGAGTTAATGGAGATCTTTCTGGATCTTGACCACCCAACTCTGGATACTTCGGTGAATATCGATATACATCAATAGTAAATGCACCTACATTCTGTTTAGTTTGAAACTCATAAGGGATCAGTTTACCAAGGAATGTATTCCAAAATGCGTCGGTTAGACGAGGAGCTTGTGGATCTTCATCATTAATAAATATACTCCTATTTATACCAGCAATTCTTGCTATAGCTACAAATTTACCATCTTCTCCAGTACCTGCTAAAAGTACAATGTTTATATCATCCTGATTAAGAGGAACAGCCCCTATATATACTAGAATATAGGAAGCATTCATCTTTTTAAGAGCTTCTAATGCAATATCCTCATCTGTACTCATAAACATCTCAGCTAACTGTCTAATTCTTGTGCCATTGAGAGTTCCATTATCTGCTAATGAATGTTTACCAGCTATAAAACTTATCCAGTATCCATAATCCCACCAACTGGCGATAACCTCCCCCTCTCCCACGTTATTTTTAATCCATTCAAGAGCCTGTAACCAGTCATACGAAACCGGTGATTGACTAAACTGCGTTCCATGTGAAAGCAAAGCCACTGGAGCTCTTGATAAAGGAAATATTGAGTATACATAAAGAAAGGATGAAGATAGAACAATGAAGATAGCTATAAAACTGAATGTATACATCTTGAATTGAGACTTCTCGTCTTGCACTTTACTTATAAAAAAGCTGGTTATTTGTGAAAAAGCTAGGAAAGCTGTAATAATTGCAAATGGAGTGAATAATATAGTAAGCCTGACGAAAGTAGAAGATGCATATAAAGATGTTAAGACTATAAGAAGTAATAACAGATACTTAGGCTTTCTCCAATTCTTTAACACTACATACAATCCTCCAATTACAAAGGGAGTCAATATATGTAAATCCCTGAAATATGTAAAGAAAGATGCTCTCAACTGTTCTTGAACAGTAGTAGCAATTACGAATGCTTCACGCATAAATGGTAATAAGACAATTATCTGACGGGATGGTAAGCCAAGATCGGGTAAAAGAGACACTGATATCAACGCAAGAGAAATCAATAATCCTCCGAATCCTATAATTCTTGAAATATACTTAGTAAATGTTGATAAATCTATAAAACTTTTTGATATGACAAGGGTAATAGCCAAATATTGAATTAATGCTGGGACTCCTACTATATAACTTAGATTAATGGTTGGCACAGATGACAATATAATGAAAGTGGTTGTAACGAAAGGAAAATATGTAGCCTCATAATCTGGAATCTTAATATTAAAGATAACAATTAGGATAGTAAACACTGCAATTAAAATATAAATATATTGATGGACACCCCATGTAGCTCCTAAAATACCTGCAGAAAGACCTCCTAAGAATGCATAAACGGCTTTGTTATGTGGCCTAGGAGAATCGATACTTTTTATAAACAAATATATAGATAAGAGAAGGAACGTCATCCCCAAACCATCGGTATCATACCATCCAAGGTCACTTCTGAGGATTACACTAGGAGCTAAGGTGTAGAAAAGTGCAGAAAAGAGTCCTATATATCTCGACTCGGTTATTCTTAGAGCTATCTTGTAAACAATTAAAGTAGAAAAAATACCAAATAAGATTGGTAGATATACTGCTACACTATATAAATCCACATTTAATCCTAAAAATCGTAGAAAAAGATATGTGAACGCTCCAATATAGGGAACTCCTGGAAAATATTTGACACCCATATCAACTCCATATGGATACCAAGTTAGGTCTATACGATGGTCAAAGAAAGAGAATAATCCTTGCAACCCATCTTGAGAAATTCCATTGACGATTACCTTAGTTGCATAATACTGGAAATAGGGGTCGAACTCGTCAATAAATACTCCATATCTAGCAGGAAAGATTCTGACAAGAAAAGCTACTGCAATAACCAATGAAAGTGCTAGATAGAAAATAGTATCTTTGATATCCATAACTAATCTAGTGGATCGATATCTCGATAGGGTTTTTATAAGGTCTTTAAATTTTTGCATTTCTAATATACACCTTATCTAAGCTTTATAATTATCTTTACGCTATAGAACAATATAAAAAATTTTGTGTTTTGATGTAGGCTCGCAACTCAAGATCTCGATCATCCCTTGTTGGTCTCAGCGGCCAACCCGCTCATCGCCCAATATATGATGATACTTTTCAACAAAAAATTTTTATATTGAACATGATATAATAAGTCATATTTCAAAGTAGTAGAATTAGTCATACGATAAACCCTAAATATTTAGATCCTTGATCTAACTAGATAACTTAGGACATCTATCGATATAACTAGAGCCATGGTTACCAATATATATGTGACTGTAGCTTGATAGTCAAGAAGACTAATATATTGTAAGATGTAATATCCAACACCACCTGCGCCTACGAATCCTATTATCGCAGCAGATCTGACGTTATATTCCAACATGAAAAAAATATGACTAATTATCTGTTTCTTAACACTTGCATATACTGCAAATGCAAGAGTAAACCTCTTGAGACCCATTACCTTAAGAGTGTCTACTAAATCCTTATCAGAGCTTTCCAGAGATTCATAAAAGAACTTTATTAAATATCCCGATGTATAAACAGCTAGTGCAAGGGCTCCAGCTCTAGGACCGGGCCCCAACAATATTACAAATAGTATAGCCCAAAAAATGGCTGGTATAGCTCGTACCATATTAGCGATAATTCTTAAAGGCATTGAAACAATTGTCGCTGTTATTATAGGTGTTGCAACAGGCGCCAACAAATATGCAAATATTGTTCCAAGACTTACTCCAAAAATTGCCATAACAAATGTCTCCCATACTACGAAAAGTGCTTCGTTAAGAAGCGAGTATTTAACTCCAAGAATTTTTATAAAGGATACTAGGTTATATGCTGCTTTAATCCATATTTCAATATCAAAAAAATTCAAAATAGCCATGAATAAAATTGCAATAAGGAATGAGGTAGTCAATATCCTCAATTTTTCTCCCTCAAAACTCCTTTTTCTAAGATATAAATTTTATCAAAATATTTATGTGTCAGCTGTATATCATGCATAACTGCTACGATAGCAATTCCTTTTTGAGATACCTCAGTTATTACATTCAGTACTTCAGCTGCGGTTTCCAGATCCAAATTGGATACAGGCTCATCTGCTAATAATATATCAGCTCCCTGATATAATGCCCTCGCTATTGCCACTCTTTGTTTCTCTCCACCACTTAGTTTTTCTACTTTTGATAAGAATTTATCTCTTAACTTGACAATGTCTAGTACATCCATTGCATCCTTTTGATCCCGCCTACTCCAAATGTTGAGTAGAAAATTTATGGGTTTTAATGATGCTCTTGCAAGTAATACATTGTACAATACGTTTGCACTATTTATTAGACCTATATTTTGAGGGATATAAGCAATTTTTCCATTCAGAAAACGTTCCTGATATAGATCCCTACCAAATATCCTAACACTACCTTTAAATGGTTTTAAAAGACCAGAGATTGTTTTTAGAAGTGTGGTCTTTCCACTTCCACTTCTACCCATAATAGCTACTTTCTCACCTGGATATACCTTAAGGTTTACTCCTTTTAATATCATTTCATTCCCATACCCTATTTTCACATCGATCAATTCTATAGCGGGTATATAAAAATCGCCAGAAGCCCTGAATTTTCTATACATCTTCCTCTCAACCATATTTTCAAAAGGTTAGCTGAATTCCTTAAGATATTTCTCTATTAGCCCTGTATCCTTTAATGCCTCAATAAGTGGTTTCAAATGTTCTTCTGATGTTCTCTCTTCAAACCTGACAAAAATGGCTGATACAAACTTTTTCATCAACTCAGGCCTATCATTTAATCCAATCAATGCATCTACTATTTTCCGTTTCAACTCTTCATCTAGATCAGAAGAAACAAGAACTACATGAGATGGAAGTGGACCCTGCATCTCAATAACTCTGGAATTATCCATGGCTTCTCTAAACAGATTCTCTGGAACATCTCCAGCAATCACAGTTACGTCAACATTTCCATTTTTAAGGGCCTCCCAACACTGTGCATAACCTCCTCCTATAACTACATCACCGAAGAAGTTCTTTGGATCTGCTGGAGCTTCTAAATATCCAAGTTGAACTAGCCTATATAATGGGAAGATGTATCCAGATGTGGATAATTCACTGGGAAAGCAGACTCTAGCTCCTCTTAAATCCTCCAAGCTTGAATAAGGAGAATCATATCTAACTATCCAATATGAAAAGTAGTAAGGCTTTTCAACTACCTCACCGTCTATTATAACTTTTCTAACCTCTGCTAATGGCATCTCTACATCAGCTACTTCCATAGCTATAGCCGCCGTTAAAGAACCTATACCAAGAGCTACTTGAGCATGTCCAAATCTGAGGGACTCTATGATAGCAGCCACATTAGTTGGAAAAATTATTTCCACATCTACATCAAGAACGTTCTCTAAATAATTTTCCAGTTCTCGGGCCTCGTCAATCACTTCATCCTTAGGTAATGGATTAACAACTATAACAATCTTCTTATCATCTACACCTCTCTCTTGGATGACATAGATATATATTACACTTGTAATTATAGCCAGTGTAATCACAACTATAACGATCTTTAAAACATTGTTCGAGATAGACAAAGCCATAGTTATCACCAAAGTAGATTTAATTATCATAGAAGATATAACAGTGTTATAAACCTCGTTATATATTGCCTTTATAAATCTAACGCATATAAAGCCGGATCTTTATCTTAACGTTACTCTTAGCCTTATAAGAGACCGCTTTAAACCTTGTGTAATCAGGACATTTTAATGACTCCACTTCAAAGAAATTCATTTCTTCCAAATTAAATGTAACAGGGATAGTTGCCTATACATGATATATATCTCCTCTATTGTCTTGTCTAATTTGGGAAGACTTATATAGTGAGCTGAGATGCTAGGTAGTAATTTAGCGGTGTATAATGTCATTGAGATTTCTGTGTCTAATTATGACATAGAAATTTATTAGTTACATCAAAAATTTTTGTATGGGAAAATGGAGATAGAAGTGTATTGTACATTAGAAGAATTAAAGAACTTTCTTATTGAAAGTACAGGAAAAAGAAAGTTTCCAAGTAAATATAAGGGTGATCCATCTGTTATGTTCGAGAGAAGGAATGAAATCGGAAAGGTCTATATAGAGGCTGAGGATAAAGAAGATATAGAGGAAATCGAGGATATTGTAATAGTAAAGGTGAATAATGTCTTAGGTGTGGAATATAGGTCTAAAAGTGGTAGGACACATTTAAGATGGCGGCAGCTATATAAAAACTTTGGAAAACTATATGGAAAGGCAAGTGGAAATACACTAGTTAATTTATATGAAGTCGGTATAAGAGACATAAGAGTAATTAAAGAGGGAGAGAGCAATGATAAAGCATGAGACATATGTAGTTGTAACAAGAATAGAGTCATATGTAGATAGTTCCAGAAACGTTAGAGGAAAGAAGATAGAGTTTTCCCTGATTAACAAGAAAACTAGCGAGGAATCATATGGAAATCCAGAGGTTAGAATTGTTAGAGAAATGGTGAATCAATTGAAAAGTATGGGGTTTATGGTTCCAATGCAAGGTATAAAGAATCTTAAGATGATTCTTTACCTCCTTCCCGAAGAAGAAAAAGCCTTAAATACCGTATTTAATGTAAACAATGTATATAAGCTAGAATTTTCCCCTAATGGAATAAGATTTGTAGATGTAACTGACCAGTTTTTCTTTGTTGAGTGACTATTATCTGAAATCTAAATGAAAGACTGTAACCCTCTTTGCTTAGTTTTCTTGCTTATATTTAGTGAAAGATTGAGATCTGATTCTAGCAGAGTATAGTTTGACAAAATATATGGATCATCAATCATTTTGACAAGTTTTTTAGCTAAAAATAGATATTTAGCAACACTTTTTTCACTTACTGTTTGTCTCAATTCACCACCACATCGTGGACATCGACCACTTAGGGTGGGCCGTCTAAAGTTGTTCTGACATCTGCTACACCTGTATATTTGTTTGAAGTATGCTCGTAAATTTCCTTTAATATCTCTAAAAATATGATTGTTTAGGACACTTGCTAGGATCTTTGAGGTATCCTCTTTCTCGAATATTAAGTCTGCAATTTTGATTTGATACTCAAGCTTCTCCTTGATACTTTTGATCCTCGAATACTTGGTTGTTGACTTCTTAACCGATATCAAGGGATCATAGTTGAAGCAACTGTATTTATAGTAGCTTCTTTCAGATCCTAATATATCTCCAACTTTAGAGATTCTTCCTTCAAAGCTCTTTGGGTCTGCATTTCCTAGTGAATCTTCATAGAATTCAAGGGGATATACTTCGGAAATATCTAGGTTATGAACTTGTGTATCTACCTCATCAGGATGGATCACTATACATACGAACATCGGGGTATCCATACGACCTCCAGAAGATTCTGGTAGGTATTCAAGGCTGAAGTTTATAAGTGCGTCCAAGAGCAGCATTATTGAGTCTTGGTCGCCATCACAATCTCTTCTTTTAGCTGCGTGCCAGAGTGGATGAGCATATAATACATTTGAGTCTGTAAAGCCGATGATCCGGCCTATGACTCCGCACGAAGTATGTGGAGAAAGACCAATTACTAACTTCCCAATTAAATCTTCTCTCTTCTTTACCTTGTAATATGACTTCTTTTTATACACCTTTGATAGTAATTCATCGACGAATTTGCACATTTTTATCAGTGTATCTGCAGCTGATTTAGGAATTATTATGTCATGTGGATAGAGATGGATTATGTTATCATTTGAGACTTTGTACCCTAGTTTCTCAGCTTGCTCCCTTGAGAGACCTATTTTATCTATAGAGATTGAATGTAGCGGTGCATTTGTTATGTCTATTCTGCATGTTCCATCCTTAAACACGGATAAAGAATGCTTACTTCTCAAGAATCCCTTTGATATACTTTCATAGATACCTGAGTTATTCATGAGTTTCTTAACTCCCTTAATTCTGTCAGGCTTCATCAGCCTATGTTTCTTCATTAAAGAGCTCATCATGCTCTTTAGATTAACGGCCCACTCTCTCTTTCTTATAGTTTTAGCTCCACATATCCTACATTTGTCTGTATCTTGGAACCGATTACATTTTCTACAATAGTACATCTGAATTGTTCTGCCATTACACTGCTGACATCGTATATATGGTTGATAAAGCTCGCATGAGGGACAATATCTAACCGACAATTCTACTGTAACTATCTCACTTTCTGATGATGCCTTTATTAAATCCCTTTGGGATCCACCATGTGTGCCTACGGGAAATAAAACATTAACAGGAGGGGTCATCTCTCTTGGTTTTACCTTTTCCGGCCGGCCTAGCCTCGCTGAAACAAACGTACTTCTGCCCAGTTTTACCTTGTATCCTACTAGGAATGAAATAAGATCTTCTACTTTTCTCATTTGTTTAGGAATGAAATCCTTATAGCTTTTATAGGCTGTGATAAGGTCCTTCAAAAAGTGTTTATATCTGCTTTTTACTACAATTTCATTGCCTGAAATTTCGAAGGGAATAAGCATAGCTTTGAGATGTTCTTTTACTTTGTCATCCAACCTGAATCTCAATAAACCGTTATCGTATTTTTTAAAGGCGTTACTAAGAACATCGAGAATCTCATGAAATTGATCGGCATGAAGAGCCTCTAAAAACGGTACATATAGTGGATTTAGAGGAACCTTATACTTTTGTGATAATTCGACGGATTCATCATAGGATAATTCATTCATATGTTTTTCCAGAGGTACGTTTTTTCTTCTAATGAATTCCATAAACCAATTTTCGTCAAAATGTTGTGGAAGTAAAGGATGATTGTTTTCCAAGAAATCGCCGAATGATATCACAATATCTCCAAGGAAAAGGATCTTCTTAATCTTACTCTTCAGCATTATAGCTTCCTCTTCACTTGCAACCTCTACTATAGATCCATCTACAAGCTCCACAACTGGAGGAGAAGCTATTTCTGATGGAAGTACTATGCCGCCTTTTCCAGGTAGATTCAGTTTTATTTGTGATCCGGGAACGATGAAGTAATCCAAAAGTGCAAAGGCGGCAGGATGTACACCTACAGCTGAAAGGCCGAGGTGAGACTCCCGACCATATTTTAGTCTAAAGCCTCTGTTGGATGCCATCAACGAGAATACCGGCCTACCAATGACAAGGTCATTTAAAACCTTATCTTTCATGTGATTATGCTTATGCTCATGGGCCTCATACTTATTGCTATTTCCTTTTTCCTCTACCAAGTCAGAAAGCCAGTCCCAACCCTCTATCTTTAAGGCATTTATAACTTTCAACAACTTCCTCGCTTTCCCGATAATTCCATCATTAACTACTCTTAAAGCTCCACCTCTCAGTCTATTAGTCTCTATAGTTGGGATATCTCGGTAGGAAAGGACTTCGAAATCGTCTGTGGGTACTCCCGTGACTTCGATGGGTAGTCTCTCCAAGACATAAAGAATCTTCTCGTCACTGTGTTCATACTGGAAAGATCCTACATACCGTTCGTATAGTCTAAGCTCTTCTAGGAAACGGTAGATCTCCTGCTTTGAAGCTCTGTATTCATCTATCCCTAGTTTTCTCCTTAGATAGTCTGCAAAAATTACTGACAAACCTGTTTCTGTACCTCCGGCAGATCTTATAGGACCTGCATAGTAAACAGATAGGAACGACCTATATCCGATTCTCTTGACGACAGCCTTCTTAATTCCATCTAAGGGAGCAACGGTCATCCCTTCTGTTAAGATCGCCAGAGGAAGGCGTACACCTATCTCAACCAACTCATTGGAGTCTAAAGAACCAAATTCACCATTTACCAGATGGTCTATAGACTTTAGAGCTAACTCCTCTCTAGATAAGTTTTTGTTTTTCCTGATAAAATCTGCGACTCCCTCTATTCCTAATAATTTCTCTATTCTTTCAGCCATATCCCAGACGAACTGTATTTCAGGATAATCGTTGGGGTCTTCAGAAACCTTTTTTGCCTCTAGAGCTAGGTTGTATTCACGTTCAACCTCGTTTATAAGAGATTGGAAGTAGGACTTTAGATCATCACCAAGAGGGAGATCATCCACTTTTCTCTTGTACTCCTGAAAGTTTCTGTCTTCCACCATCTTTTACACCTTTCACAATTTCTAACAAAGCCTCGGGATTCTCTTCCAGAATATTCCCGGTAACAACGATGTCTGCTCCAGCTTTTGTAATATTAAAGGCATCATTATAAGTCCTAATACCACCTCCCACAATGAGTTTTGACTTTCTCAGATACTTCTTAATGACATAAACTAGTTCCTCTCTTACATGCTTACTAGCCCCTGACCCGGCCTCCAAGTATATAAAGTCAAATCCCATGAATTCAGCGGCCAAAGCATAACTAACTGCTATCATGGGTTCATCATAGGGAATTGGATGAGCATACCCCATATATCCTACAGTTTTTCCCTCCCCAACAATTATATAAGCCATCGAAAGTGGTTCAATCTTCATTTTCATGATTACTGGTGCAGCCCTCATTTGAGCTCCAGTAATGTAATAAGGATTAAGACTATTGAGAAGTGACATAAACCATATTGCATCAGCATATGGTGATATAGACGTGATATCATTAGGAAATATAATGACGGGAAGTGATGAACGTGATTTGACTTTTTTAATCACATCATCAATCACATTCCTGTCATAGATCGTAGAGCCTCCAACCATTATTCCTAAAGATCCAGAGCGATTTATAATGTTAACTATCCTCTCTAAGAGATCCGGTTTATTATATACTTCTTCAGGATCAATTAAGGAAAGATGAATAGCTCCTTCCTCACCAATTTTCTTAAAGAAATATTTTTTGACCTTCAAGTTAGGTCACTCCATTTTATCAATATATTCGTCGAACAACCTATGATACACGTCGATTTTCTCCTCATAACTTTTAACATTTGTACGCCAATTTAATCCACAATTTGCACATTTTGCATATGCTTCAGAGATTTTTCTGTCAATTGTTATATTAAGAGATTTTGAACCACATATAGGGCACGTAAATATCTTCGGTATCTTCGGCTTGTATACCTTTATTACTTTTTTTCTTCTCCTGCGACCCACGATTAACACCTAATTAAAGCTTATACATGACAATAATAAAAGTTTACATTTTTAACTTGGTATACAAATTTGTATAACTATGAATAATAAATCAATCAGTAATGGAAACCCATGTAAATTTAAATTTTCATTTAAAAATCTACATAAAATGTTTGGTTTAACAACTAACCAACTTCATATACTTTTGTCAGAAAAAAGAATAGAAAAGAACAAGGTTTTGCTTAGTGAAAAGACACTATCTAAAGGAGCCTACTATAGAATGAAAGACCAGGCCATCACAAATATAACGAAATCTATGATGCTTATATCACTGTTGCTATCATGTGACATCATATCATATGATGACATGATATCCATAATCACGACATCATCAAGACTTATAGAAGAAGATATCCCTCCCAATGAAATATACGATAGAATAAAAGACTTCCTAAAAAGGATGTTATAACAAACAATACCGTTATTGAAGAAAGTTCTTATATCTAAATTCTTACTAAAAGCAAATGGATCTCAATTGAAAGTAATATCTTATATAGTTCTGTCATGATATTATATCATGATGATATCATTATTTGAAGTATCAATAGCAATATTTGTCATATCATCAGCTATCACATTCATCATCATGATGCGTGAAATATCATCACTAAAAAATAGGTTAAGAACTTCATCCTATATAGAGATCCTAACTCTTACAAGAAAATTAGAAGATTTATCTCGAGAAATCGGTGTTTTGAAACATCAGATAAGAGATCTAAAACTTCTCAATGAGCAACTTAGATCTCAAGAAGGGGGTGAGGCTCAAGTTAAGAAAGCTGTTGGTGAGGCCTCGACACCATCTATAAGAAAAAATGTACAAAGATCCGTAGGAGCTTCTCTTACACAGATTGAGATAGAGGTCCTTAGAATTTTGGCGCAACATAACGAAATGTCATCATCAGAAATTAAAGATATTTTAGGAAGATCAAGAGAGCACGTATCTAGAGTCCTTAAGTCACTCTACGAAAAAGGTTATCTTGAGAGAATAGAGAATGTAAAACCATATAAGTATAAGATAAAAGAGAGAGTAATTGAGGAACTAGGGTTGAACATCTAAACTCTCATCTTGAGTCTGTACTTGTATCTTCCTCTTCTTCCTTCTCTGATTAAAACGCCATACTCAACCAATCTGTTAAGATATGTTGACAAGGTGCTTTTTGATACATTGTCGTTATACTTTAACTTGTAGAGTCTATAGATGTCTGACAATGTGAAAATTGTTAATCCAAACTCGTTCTTAACTAAATCCTCAACTCTGTCTATAACCTTAGAGGATTCATTTGCTTCTAAAAATTCTTCGTTTGGTTGGGACTTTGATGAGATCGATTGTAGTGTTTTGAGATATGTATAGATTAACTCTGGATCATTTGCAGGAACCTCAATTCTAATCTTGGTTCCATCATCTTTAACTATCTCAATTTTCACTTTTTCAGGCATTCCATTTATTCACAAGTGTATTGTGAATATTATATGTTATGTTGTTTTACATGTATTTGGCAGGAAACAACTGATGAAATCATGTAGTTTTTCACATGATTCACTTGAAACAACGGGGTATATTCATTCATGTGAAAAAGTGTAGAACATGTGAAATACCCCACCCCTCTATTTCAAATGATTCAATATGATTATATGATATTTTCTTGCGAGAAGAGACAAGTATTTATGTATTATAAAGAAATGTGTATCAATAGACCTTCATCTCATATACACAATTGTAATTTCACATGAAACACTTGAATATTGCAGGTGGGGGTAAATGTCATATGATGATATAAATAAGATCTTCGAGAATGCCATAAGAGGAAGTAGGATATTCAAGAATAAGAATGTATTATACCATGATTTCATACCTGACAACCTTCCTTTTAGAGAGAAACAGATAAGTAGATTGGCTCAGGTCTTCTCTTCCTTACTAAAAAATGAAAAAGGATCTAACATGTTCATATATGGAAAACCAGGAACAGGGAAAACGGCAGTTGTCAAATTCGTTCTCTCTAGATTTAGAGAGTTTGTCAATAAGAAAGACCTCGAAGTTTTCATATCTTACGTCAACTGTAGATCGGCCGGTACTGAATATAGGGTTCTCTTGACAATTGCGCAAGATATAGGTGTACATCTTCCCTTTACTGGACTTAGCGTTGAAGAAGCCCTTTCTAGGATATTGATGAAGATAAAGTCTGAAGGGAAACCGTTCCTAGTGATTTTTGATGAGATAGATGTTTTAGTCTCTAGATATGGAGACAAGATACTATACAATCTAACTAGACTTGGAACAGATACGTATGTAATACCTCACGTCATTATCGGGATATCCAACGACTTACGTTTCAAGGATTACTTGGATCCTAGAGTACTCAGCAGCTTGAGCGAAGAAGAGATGATATTCAAACCGTATACAGCAACTGAACTTGAGGTAATCCTTAGAGAAAGAGTAGATCTCGCCTTCAAGGATGATGTTGTAGATCCCCTTGCCATCAAGCTATCCGCAGCTCTTTCTGCATCTGAGCATGGCGATGCTAGGAAAGCCTTGGATATAATAAGAGTTGCTGGTGAAATAGCTGAGGAAAGGAATGAAGAGAAGGTCTTGGAAAGTCATGTAAGAGAGGCCTACTCCAGAATCGATTCTGAAAGGACCCACGACATAATAAGGTCACTTCCCCTTCACTCTAAATTGATCTTGATATCGCTTCTAAACTACGGTGGAAATACAGTCCAGTCATCAAAACTGTACATTATGTATAAATCTGTATGTGAAAGAATGGGAGAGCAACCTCTATCATACAGAAGATTCCATAGCCTCATTTCGGAACTATCCATCATGGGTATAGTATCTAGAAGAATTTACAATTACGGAAGAAGAGGAGGTAGGATCTCATCCGTTAAGCTGGTCTCTCCCGAGAATGATTTGGCCAAGATATTGGCGGAAGATCCATTAATAGGTGATATGCTGGAGGTGTAAAATCTGCAAATCAATCCAGTATTCTGACAACTTGCGGCTCCAAATTCATAAGATTAAGGAAAGTTAGGAACCCTATATCTGGTTCTATTTTCATGATCTTTTGATATTTGGTTTGGTTTTGGAAGGTACCACTATTAATTGTCAATACACCCATGTGCTTTGATATGTTAAACTTATGTGTATGACCGAAATGTAAGACATGAATTCCATCATTTATCACAAGATGATCTTTGGGTTCTGGAGCAATTTTTGTCGATAACCCCATCTGAGGCGCTAGGTGAGAGTAGGTCAATAGAATGTTTGTAGCTGAGCCGATATCACCATTTTGAAGTCCTGGTATTGTTGTGAGTATGTCTTGTATAAAGTCTCCGTGGTAAACGAGGATGTTTACACCGTGTAAACTGATGTTTACAGGATTTCCCAGCATTAAAAATTGATTGTCTTCATAAAACTTTTCGGCGATACTTTTGAAAATAGGGGGTTGTGGAAGAGCTGATCTACTTGCGTCGTGATTACCTGGAATTACTACAACTTTTATATGATCTGGAATTCTCTTAAGCAGTCTGTATGCCTCTTCATATTGAGCCTCAATACTAGGAATGCTAATCTCAGCCTCCTGCCCTTGATATACACCGATTCCATCAACTAAGTCACCAGCTATCAAGATATACTTCAGTCTTCTTACAATTCCTTTTACTTGGTCCCCTATATCGACACCCTTTATTATTTCTATGAATCTGTCGAATACGTCATGGTTGAATTTATTACTGCCAATATGTAAGTCAGAAATAAAGAGTGCATAGATAGGGTCCCCTACCTTTTCTTCAAATTTTGTTTTTATTCTTGGTGGAATCACATCTTTTACAATTAGTCTTCCTTTATTTGTAACGAATATTCTTAGGCCAACTACAACATCCAAAGGAGCCTTAGAAAGGATGTCATATACTCTTTGATCATGTCTCTTATATATGAAGGCTAAAGATGTTCCTGACTCATCTTCAATTTCGAGCAATATTCGATCTTCGAATATCTTCTTCCTAAGTATGTATGTAACAACGAAAACCTCGTTATTCCTCATTAACCTTGACGAAACTTCGCTTAATCTCATCGGTCTCATACCAGATGATCCTCTTTTTATTTTCATCATCATCTTCTTGTATCGATCCTTTAACATGCTTACATAAGACTCTCTACTTGGTCCAGGACTAATTAGCTTACCAGGATCAAATAAAACTTCTATGTCTTCTTGAATAGTTTCTGGAATGAAAACCTCAATTCCCTTTTCCTCTTTGACTAAGTGCTCAATATCTTCCTTTTCGATGATTATCTTATTATGAGTTTTTAGAAGTTCTATAAAATCATTTTCATCTATTCGGGTGACATTTTCTTCTAAAAACTTAGTTGCTTGAGAAGATAAAATAAAGCCATATTCATTTGCTAGTTTGATGTATCTCTCAACTCTCATTTTTGTATCCCTATTTAATTCTTGGCGCCGGGAGTGGGATTCGAACCCACGCGGGGCAGAGCCCCATCGGCTAACCCGATGGGGGGGATCTCGAGGCCTGGGCGGATTTACCTCGACCCCTTAGGCCGCTCGGGCATCCCGGCTCATTGCTGGTGGAGGGGGTGGGATTTGAACCCACGAAGGCCTAAGCCAGCAGGGCCTGAGCCTGCCCCCGTTGGCCTGGCTAGGGGAACCCCTCCCAGAATTGTCTATTCTTTGGTTTTAAAAATAATTTAGTCACGTATTGGTTCAAGAATGGCCACGCAAGACCATACCCACATTCTCGCAAATATAGGTATGTTTGGATCGTAAGCCATATTCTCGATATTCTGTATTGCATTTGCTGCTCTAGCAGCAGGAGTTAGAGAGGGATCATCAAGAATATTAATTGTCTCCTCAGCGAGTCTCCTGATATTTCGGGGTATCTGCCTATTATTCACGATTTTACCAAGGATTTCTTTAGCTTTTTCAAATCTTTCATTTATTTCTTCTTTACTCATCTTTCTTGGCATTTTCAACAATCACCTCCTTAAGGCCTAGAAAGGTTCTACATAGTTTTATTGTTATCTAATCCTTTATTTATTTTGCTGAGAGAGGTATGAATGAGAAGGAGGAATCTATACTAAGTAGCTATATAAAACAAGGTTGGATACTTACGGATAATGAATGTCCACTGTGTGGTGCCCCACTTTTGAAGAGGGGGTCAATATTATTCTGTGGTATATGCAATAAAGAGGTTAAAATTGCGGAAAACATGGAAGAGTATCTTAAATATCTTGAGGATAACCTCAAAAATGACTTGAGAGAGAAGATAATTAGAACTATTAATTTATTGATAAAAGATAAGGATGTCTTAGATGAAGAGACTATCAAAGCTATTGATTCATATGTAAAACTTCTTAAGGAACTAAAGGATCTATAGACGATCTTTTTTCTCTGAATGATTAAAGACTCTATATATTCTTAGGGCCAGTTCCTGACCAATTCCCTTTACTTCCATTAACTGGGTTATAGAAGCATTGGCTACGTTCCTTAAACTACCAAATTTAGCAAGTATTCTTTCAGCGATCTTACTATCTATACCCGGTATTCCAGATAGGACGAACTTTTGTATCTCATATATGTCCTTAGGTTTCTTTTCATATCTCATCTTCTCCGTTTTTTCTTTCTTCTCAATCGATTTTGAATATAAATAACCAATTAATTCAGCAGTTTCCTCTTCATCCTCTGAAAAGTATACGGGTATTCCAAAGTCAACAATTATTGTATATAGTATCCCTAAAAACGTTCTTTTTGATGAATACCTTAGGAAATCAACTTTCTTTCCTTCAATGACTAGGATAAGTTTCTTACCCTTCAAGTTTGAAAGTACCTTCAGTTGAGAAAATATTCTGCCATCAAACGTTGATCTTGCAAGATCGTCGATTGTTTTTCTCTCAATAATGTGGTTTCCTACAATATAGTCTCCTACTTCTAGATTCTCAATTTTTACTGGTATTCCTTTTTTAGTTAACAGATTAATTATAGAGGTCTTCTCTCTTACATCGACATAAACAAAGTATCCCTCTCCCAATTTGTTGTTGCTCTTATTTTCTTCAATATGCATGAAAGTATCTAATGATTTCCTTTTAGATTTTTCCAACATTTCTTTCAGTTCTCTTAATTCTGCTATCAACCTCCTATATTTCCTTGTGCTTACGTAGTACTTGACTTCTTCTCTTGTGCCCCTGTTTATAAGGAATATAACTCTGCCTCTTTCTCTTCTTCCTGTTCGTCCCATTCTTTGAATTCTCCTTACAGCACTTATAGGGTTGTCAAAGAACACAACTAGATCAACTTCTGAAATGTCCAAGCCTTCCTCACCTACGTGTGTAGCAATTAACACACGTGTTATACCTCTATTGAAGTCGTCAAGTGTCTTCAGCTGTTGTACCTGTTTCATTCCTATACCTTCTTTACTCCTCGTCTGGCCAATGAGTATACCGGCATTTATTCCTTCTCTATTTAATACATCTAGAATTTCAAGTGCATTTTCTTTTAGACTTGTAAATACCAATGCTTTCTTAAAATCACCTTTTTTTATTATTTCCACAAGTTTTTCCGTCTTTCTGTTAAGGACGTTTTTTTCTATAGCTTTTGAGAGTAAATGAAATACTTCTTTCAGCTCCTTACTGTAGTAGAGAGTTGTACCTCTTCTTTTGATCTTCTTTCCTGAACCAAAGATCTCATCCAGAAATCTCTTGGTCGTTGTAAAAGTGTATATTTCAATATAGGTTAATATCCTCTCCAGGAGAATTATCTCATAGAAGATCTTTTTTATTGATTTAAGTTCGTTCTCACTCATTACTTGGTGATGTTCTTCTATTATTCTATCCCTAGTCTCTGTTAAGTATGTGTATGAAAGTTTCTTTTTGTCTATAGATACTCCGTATTTATTTACAATCGAGTTTAACCGCTCTATATAGCTATTTAGGGCATCTCGTACAAGATTTATCATATGGTTATGAAGAGGATCAAGTTCAATGAAGATGGGAATAACAGAGTATCCATGGAAGTACCTTGAAACTATAGGGTCCTCCTGAGTGTGTACTTCAAGATTTTCTATATTCAAATTCTCCATAATAGTAAGAGTCTTCTCTTTATCTCCGGGGGATGCTGTTAGAGCCAGTATCCTAGGATATATATTTCGTGTGGTTAATAGCTTAACGATTTTTACATATGGATGGTTTCCCACCGCTTTATGAACTTCATCTAGGATTAACAAGTCATCTTCCTTTATATCAACATATCCTCTCACTAAATCATTATACATTAACTGAGGAGTAGCAAAGATGACGTCCCGTGTCCATATAAGTCTTCTTGAATCTGGCCTAATTTCTCCTGTTAGAACAGCCAAAGAGAATACATCATGCTTTAGATTTTTGTTAAAGAGCTGATAATGTTGATTAACCAGGGGGCGTGTAGGGGCTAGAAAAAATATCTTCGCATTTGGATGTATATCTCTCCATTTTACAGCAGTTAATAACGCGATAATAGTCTTGCCAGTACCTGTAGGAAGAACTACCAGCGTATTTTGCTTTAATGCCATGTTAGATAATCTTTCCTGATATTCACGGTATTCAATACTATTTTCTTTTAAGAGTCTATGCTGGAAATATCTCATCCTCATTTAATTTATAGAGTCTTTCGTCTCAATAAGTTTGTCTAAAGACGTTTGTAAGTCGAATACATTCACAAATCACTTCCTCGTTATTTAATTCTATATCCTATATTTAATGGATGACTAGAGAAGAGGTTGAAAAACTCATCAACACGTTGGCAAGGGAATATAATGTTGATGGAAAAACGATTTTACATTATTTCTATAAAATTGGTAGGCCCGGCATCCATCTCATCGAATGGCCAACAGGATCCGGGAAATCCCTATTAATCTCATTTTTAGCATCGTTGTATCCACTTACCGGAAATTTGAAGTGTTTTATATTTTGTAGAACTTATACCCAGATTAATGAATATTTAAACCGTATTAGTGAGATCTCCTCAATACTAGGTGTAGACCACAAGGTATCACTACTGGTTGGAAAGGAAATGGCATGTCCATACGGTGACATTTACAATAGGGAGATGAGTTATCTATTCTGTAGTTATTTAGGTAATGGCTCTCGATGTAGAGATTTTAAAAACATGTCTCATATAGATCCTGCCCATATAGCTGATGAAATCTCTAATGCAAAGGATATGGAGAGTATGATTGAGCATTTCATTGATGAAGGACTTTGTCCATACTATAGCTTAAGAAAATTGGGGGAAAATTCAGATTTAACCTTATCCACATACTACTATCTCTTTAAAGGACCTTTACCAGGAGAGAGAAGACCATTTAGATATTGCGTCTTTATAGATGAAGGACATAATCTACTAGAACACTTCATAAACTCTAATTTGATATCTCTGAATAAAGATGCTCTGACCAGTATTTCAAGAAAGATAGATATAACCAAAGAGGCAAATGCCTTCTTAAAAGCCTTAAGCAAAAGTGATAATGATGTTGATAAGTTTAATAAAGAAAGATTAATCTCCTTCTTGAAAAAAATGAAACAAAGGATTCTCGAATCCTATTTTAATCAGTTCCAAAAGGGTATTCAGAAAATTAACACATTTGATACAATAGAAATCGAAATGATCAACAAGTTGTTTAGTGTTAATCTGAACACAGTTTTTTATGTATCACACGATGACGACTCTATTAGATTATATGTGATGCCTAGATTCTCCTATATAAAAAACTTTCTGAATTCCTCCTATTCAACCGTTATAGCATCTGCAACATTGTCTCCTACAGATTTCTTCTTCCTCTTCTACAGAAGTCTAGGCATAAATAAAGATATCAAGAAGTATGACGCACCTTATCTAATCGATTCTGTTTCATCTGTACAATTAAACGTGTATATAAGTAATAGAGTAACAAGCCGATATGAAGCTCGAACACCAGAGTCCTTCTTCTTTATCTCCGATTTCACCCTTAAAGTAATGGAGAAAACAAAATACTCTACAATACTTTTTGTTCCCTCGGTGGAGATAGGAGAAATAGTATACTCAATATTAAAAGAAAGTGTTTCTTCACGTAATGTAGATGATCTTGAGGTTTTTATTGGTCACGACCCAGATGATGTTATCTCCTTTTTGAGGGAAAACAAACTAAGTATCTTGATATTAAGTCAACGTGGAAGGTACGCTGAAGGTATAAACTCTTTTAGAACCTCCGACAAATCCTTCAACATAATTGTATACGGCCTTTCAATACAACCTGATGATCCTTTGAAAAACGCTTTGTTTTCAAAATTATTTGGATTAAGTTCTAAAGATATCTTCTTATATGGATATATAATGCCCGCCATGATATTCTTTATTCAATCAATAGGACGAGTTATAAATAGGAATAGAAAAGTGAATATCTTTATTCTAGAGAAAAGGATCTTAAGATATCTAAATAGTGATATAACACCTAAGTGGTTTAGAAAATTAATAGAGAATCATAAGATATTATCAATGGAATTTATATAAGAAGGATGGTGTAGAGATGTGGATGTTATTTTTGTAGATTTCATTATAACCCCTCTTAAAATCATACTGGATTTTTTTAAATTTTTTGGCATACAAGAAGATGAGGATGTAATTGTTATAGATGTATTCAGCGTCATTACTCCAGAGGATGTTATGGAGGAATTCGAGTTTATATCTAAACGACCAGGTTCATTTAAGATTTTTAAGCCGATAGATCCTGATAATATAGTTTCATTTATTTTAAGCATAAAATCGGCAAATATATCAGCTAAATCCAACATATTTTTAACGGATTGTCCAGAAACAATACCTGGAAAGTATCTAGACTATAGTAACGTCTTTTTAATGAGCCTTCTTAAAGACATCGAATGCGAGAAAAATTTGAAGGCTGTTGTGCTCTGTTTTATCGAAGACAGGTCCAAGATCCCAAAGATTTTTGATCTTTTAAGTCTAATTCCTATAGTTGACAATTATTATTTATACAACCGCGAAAGCGCTTCTCCCTTTGCAAAAGTTTTTACCTCATAAATCCGATCCAGACGTTAAAGAGGAGTGTTAATATTACTATTGCTGTACCTACTAGTATAAAGAAGTAGTCTCTACTTTTACGCTCTATATTCCGTAAAACTAGGAACATTGATGTACCGTAAATAATATTGATAACAAAAAAGAGTACGGTTCTTGATAAGTTTCTCTCTGTTACCCCAGGCAGTCCACTTAAAAATACAAGGAAAAAGCCGAGCAGCAGAAGAAAAGCCGCGCGTTCAAAATTTTGTTTCCTTAGAAAACCTTTAGACAATGTCCTGTTTATCCTATACTTTAACATCTTTTCTATCTTGCTGTAGATAGTCATTATATGAATAGTTATGTGATTCTGACTATTTTAAAATTTTCATAGACCATTATTCTTATTGGTTGTTTTATGCCTGTAGTAATACGTTGTAGCAACTGTGGAGAAATATTCTATATAGGATATAATATTATAGATTTGAACAAGTTCATATCTTCACTTGAACTTTGTAGATACTGTGGTAAAAAACTGGATCTATCAAAAGATATAAAGATAGTAATTAAGCCAGTTGATGAAGACTAGTTCTCCTCTCTTAATATATATAAATGCTGTATTATAGTCTAGTCAAGATTAAATTTCATATGATGAAAACACTGTTGTACGAGATTCATGAATCTTTGGGAGCTCGTTTCACATCATTCGCTGGTTACAAGCTTCCCTTATACTACACATCAATAACTAGTGAGCACTTGGCAGTAAGAAACGATGTGGGGCTGTTTGATGTATCTCACATGGGCCGTCTAATAGTTGAAGGAGAGGATGCAAAGAATTTTCTTAATTATTTGGCAGTAAATGATATTGAAAAACTGTATCCAGGTAAGATGCATTACTCTTTATTATTAAATGAAAACGGTGGGATAATTGATGATATAACAGTATTCATGCTAAATCACCATAAATTTATCCTTGTTGTCAATGCAGCTAACAGACTCAAAGTTGTCAACTGGCTGAACAAAAACAAGAGGGATCTAAAGGTTTCTGTTAGAGATGTTACCCGAGAAAGCATAATGCTTGCTGTCCAGGGGCCAAAAAGCGAAAATGTATATCGAGATGCCTATAATGAAGACTTCAATCTAAAGAGATTTCATTTCACAATCTTTGGAGAACCAATCGAAAAAGGAAGTTTCATTATATCTAGATCGGGTTATACGGGAGAAGATGGTTTTGAAGTTATATATTTCTATAATGGAAAGAAAGACGCCTATGACCTTTGGAGAAAAATATATGGTAAGATAGAACAGAATTCAGGTCTACCATGCGGTCTAGGAGCAAGAGATATGCTAAGAATTGAAGCTGGATATTGTTTATATGGAAATGATATTGATGAAAATATAAATCCTTATGAGGCTTCATTAGGATGGGTAGTAAAGCTTTATAAACCAAGCTTCATTGGAAAGGATAAGCTCTTAGAATTGAAGGATAAAATAAGTAAAAAGAGATTTGGACTAGTTATGACAGATCCGGGTATTCCTAGGAAAGGATATAGGATATATTTAAGCGTCAATAAAGATGACTTTGTTGAAATTGGATATATATCTAGTGGAGGATACTCACCAATTCTTGAAAAAGGTATAGGTATAGCCTATATCAACATAAACCTACTTGAAGATCCACTAGATAAGGAAGTGTTTATTGATGTTAGAGGAAAGATGAGAAGTGCAGTAATAAAAAATTTCCCATTGTTTGATGAAACTAAATATGGTTATAGACGCGGAATAAAATAGTGTATTAGAGAATTAATTATTTTAAAAGGTGGAATCAAATGAAGGAGTATAGTCTTCCTGAAGATAGATTATATTCTGATACCCATGAATGGATTCTAATCGATGATGGAGTCGGAACCGTCGGAATAACAGACTATGCACAAGACAAACTCGGTGATATAGTATATGTGGAGTTGCCTCAAGAAGGAGTAGAGGTTTCAAGAGGAGATAAAGTAGGTGAAATAGAATCTGTGAAAACTGTAGCAGAGATATTCAGCCCCGTATCTGGAAAGATCATAGAAGTCAATAAAGCATTAGAAGACAAGCCTGAGATAATAAATGAAGATCCATATAACGACGGTTGGATCTATAAAATTGAATTAACTAATAAGGAGGAAACGAATACACTTCTCGATTCTGCTAAATATAAAGAGTTGATTGAGCATGAGTGAAGAGATCTCTCCTCGCAAATATAGAGATAAGATATTCGAATTAATAAGATTACATCACATTTTTTTCGATACGGCTTTACCATTGATCGCTAGTGAAAATGTAGTAAGTAAGGCTGTTAAGCAAGCTTTAATCTCAGATTTTGGCCATAGATATGCTGAGGGTTGGCCTGGGGAACGTGTATATGCTGGCTGTAGATACATAGACGAAGTCGAAGAGATCACTATTCATTTATTCAAAAAACTTTTTTCCGCTGAATTCGTAGATGTACGGCCTATAAGCGGTGTAACCGCAAATTTAGCTGTATACACTGCATTTACCTCTCCCGGAGATGTGATGATGTGCCTATCTATAGCGAAGGGGGGCCACATCTCTATGGGTAAGAAGGAGTTTGGAGGTACGGCGGGGTCAGTCCATGGATTAGAAATTGAATATTTTGAGTATGATATTGATGAGATGAATATTGATGTTGATGCCACGATGAAGAAGATGGTTAAGCTTGAGAAGGAGAATCGTGTACCTAAAATCGTTTACTTTGGTGGAAGCGTTCTTCTATTTGAACATCCTGTTAAGGAGCTAGCTGATTTATTCAAATCTTATGGATCAATAGTTGGTTATGATGCAGCGCATGTATCTGGTTTAATCGCTGGTGATGTGTTTCAAAATCCTCTTAAGGAAGGTGCTGACGTAGTTTCAATGTCTACTCACAAGACATTTTTTGGTCCTCAAAGGGGAGCTATTTTATCCTTTGAAAAATATTCAGAATCTATTAAGAGAGCAGTTTTCCCAGGTGTAGTGAGTAATCATCATCTTCATACTTTAGCTGGTCTTGCAGTAGCCTCTACCGAGATGTTAGCATTCGGAAAAGATTATGCCAGTGAAGTAGTAAGGACTGCAAAGAAATTAGGAGAAGCTCTAAGTGAAAGAGGATTCAAGGTACTTGGTGAGAGAAAAGGTTTTACTCAATCTCATCAATTACTTATTGACGTTTCAGAATATGGATTGGGTGGCGATTTAGAAAAGCTTCTTGAAAGAGCTGGGATAATTGTAAACAGAAATCTACTTCCCTACGACCCACAAAGAGGACTATCGTTTAAGAATCCAGGTGGCATTAGATTAGGGGTTCAGGAATTAGTGAGACTTGGGATTAATCATAATTATATGGATGTTATAGCTGACTTCTTCGAACGTGTAATAATTAAGAAAGAAGAACCGGAGAAGGTTAGAGAAGATGTGAAAGACTTCAGGAGAGACTTTAAATATGTGAAGTATTGTTTTGAGGATGTCGACGAAGCCTATAGATATATAGAGCTTATTAAGTAGCCTTGGTGCGGCCGCCGGGATTTGAACCCGGGTCCTCCGGCTTGGGAGGCCGGCGTCCTACCAGGCTAGACTACGGCCGCATCAAATATCTCATATTTTTACTTGTATTAATTAAGAATTAAGTTATTATTCATGGAGATTCATTAATTCAATATAGGGATAGGTGCTTTACGATGGTTGAATGTCCAAACTGTAAGGGTGATATGCGTTTTGATAGAAAAGTTCGAATGTATGTCTGTAGAAACTGTGGTATGATGCTTACTAGAAATGAATTGGATACATTAAGAGAGGAGCGAAAGGAGAGACCAGACTACATTATTGACGAATACCTCGAATGGTGGCAGAAAAGGAAGCGATAAAATGAGTAAAGCAATAGTGGTAGTCGGTTTAGCAGGGTCGGGAAAGACCTGGGTTTCATATAGCATATGGGATTGGTTTAAGAATCAGGAGCAAGAGGTATCCATCTTCAATTTAGATCCTGGGGCCACAAACCTTCCCTATAATCCTGACTTCGATATTAGAGAAAAAGTTAGCCTATGGAATGTAATGGAAAAGTACAAACTGGGCCCAAATGGGGCCCTCATAGTATCTATGGATCTAATGGTTGACAATGTTGAAACGATCAATAAGTCTATTAGAAGTGTTGGTTCACCTTTAATTGTTATTGATACGCCAGGTCAAATGGAGATCTTCCTATATAGGGCCGCTGGTAAAATAATACTTGATTCCTTAGATGTTGATGAGATATTACTTGTATATGTTATTGACGGTGTCTTTGCAAAGGATCCTAGAAACTTTGTTTCAAGTATTTTGTTGGGTGGCACGTTAAAAGTTAGATTTGATCTTCCCCTATTATCGGTTTTAAATAAGATCGATTTATTGGAGGAGAAAGACGTAAAGAAGTTGCTAAAATATTTCCGTTCCCCTATTTCATTAAAAGGAGACTTACAAAACCGTTATCCAACATTTGAGTCTGACTTTATTTATAAGTCATATCTCTTGATGAAGAAATATGAAGTCTTTACTGATTTTATTCCCGTCTCGGCAATTTACCTAACTAACTTTAACAACCTAATTTCCGCTATAACTAGGATTTTATTTGGCGGTGAAGAGTATTTCACCTAAACTATTTTTATATAAAGGGGTTTACTTAATAATACATTATAATCATTTGGAATTATCATCTTATGAATACGGAATAATAGATACGACCACGGTGAAACAATGTCGAAGGAAGCTGTAAACGTGGAAGAAGTGTTGAAAGAGTTGGAGGAGCTATATAGAAAGCTTACTCCATTAGAGACTAAATACAGGGAGCTAAGAGACAAGTTGAAAGAGCTGAAGTCTGAAAGGCGAGCGATCATCAATGAGTTAAACCAGAAAATTGATGAGATTGTAGAGTTAGTTAATAAACAGAAGGAACTCAGGAAGAGATATAGAATTGTACGTGAAGAGTTTAAGATAATGAAGGAAGAGAGAAGCAACCTTATCAATAGGTTGAGGGAGCTTCGCGAGATTTTGAGAAACAGACCGAGATTACCTAAAAAACCTGAGAAGTTGAGGGAGGAGTTGGAGAGATTGGAAGAGCTTTATGAGACTAGTAATATGTCTGCAAAAAGAGAGAAAAGAATTGTTGAACAGATTAAAGAGTTGTCAGCCTATCTCAAGGCATATGAAGATTATGTTAATGCTAGAGAGGAAATAGACGGAGTTAGAGAGAAGCTCGATCAAATAGATCTTTCCAAGTATATTGAAGAGATGAAAGCTATAAGGGCTGAGCTGGATAAACTAAGAAGCGAAGAGGAAGTATTGAAAGAGCAGGCCGAGAAGCTACAAAAAGCTAAGTTGGAGTTGGAGAATGATATATCAATGTATTCCTCTGAGCTTGATAAAATTTCCAGGGAGATGCAAGCTCTACAAGAGAGAAGAAGAGAATTACTATCTAAATTCGGTATCAAAAAGTCATATGGCCTCTCCTACGAACAAGTAAAGAGAATTATACTCAGTAAATCTGAGGTATTGGAGCGGGCGTTAAAGAAGTTAGAAAAAGGAGAGAGCCTAACCTTCGAGGAATTCTCAATATTAGTAGAAAATGGATTAATCTAAGTGACTAGTTGGGAACACAGATCTTAGAATGGATTAATAAATGTTCAGAAGATTCTAACTATAATTACATCGTTATAATTTCTAGTATATTTATTAATTTTGGGATGGAGAAAAAAAGAAAAATTTTGATTTTGAATGTAGATAGAGACGATGATATAGGTATGAAAACAGGCATTTCCACCCCCCTTATAGGTTATGATAATATTTTAGAAGCGGCTAAGACCCTTTTAATGAAGGATCCAGAGGAGGCTGATGGAAACGCGCTTTTCGCGTCTCTTAAGCTTTATAACGAGCTAAAAGATAAATTTGAAGAGGTTGAAGTTGCAGCTGTAACTGGAACTCCTATGGGTGGTGTAGAAGCAGATATAAAGATATCTGAACAACTGGAGGAGGTTCTTAAGAAGTTTAACGCAGATTCTATAATTCTAGTGACAGACGGCTATTCTGATGAGGAAATCATCCCAATAGTCTCTTCTAAGCGTCCAATTATCTCTATCCATAGGATAGTTGTAAAACATAGTAAGTCTATTGAAGAAACATATGCGGTTCTTGGTAGGTACATTAAAATGCTATGGACAGAATCGCCTTATAAACAGTATTTTATCGGTGTCCCTGGAATTATAATGCTAATCTTCGGGATCTTATCTCTACTTGATCTAACTAGAGAGGCGGTTATCTATAGCTTGATAATTATTGGGATGTCTTTTATCTTCAAAGGTCTCGGTATAGATGAATATCTGTCTTCTCTTAGAAAAGCTCATTTCTATGAATATGTAAAGCTGGCTACTTATCTTGGCGTAATCTCAACATTACTTTCAGGAATTTATCTTTCATATACGAGTATCAGTGGTCTTGAAGAGTTTAAGATTGTTGTTAATGAGCCAGCAAGGTTCTTTGATTATGGAGCCATCTTATTAGGTCATATGATGCCTTATATCGCTCTAACAATACTTACAGTAAGTTTATTTTTCATATTAGGCTTTTCGCTTTATAATATCTTGACGGAGAATTACGATAGCCTGTATAAATATCCCGTAGCTATGGTCTCGGCCGTCGTATTCTACTTCGTTGCAAATGAAATAGGAAATATATTGATTTCCCCACAAGTTGCTTTTTCAAACCTATTCCTCTATATTACTGTAGGATTTCTAGCAATATTCATCACAAGTGCACTTATGTTTGCTCTTTCTAAAATTAAAAAGTGAGTAGGCGATGAAATTGTATACATTAACTAGGAGACTTCTTTCACTATTAGGTGTCTATTACTTATATGAACATCTACTGTTTTCAGAGATAAAAAAGGGGCCTATACCAAGGCATATAGGCGTCATACTTGATGGGAACCGAAGATGGGCGAGGGTAAGAGGGGTTGATAAGGAAACGGCTTATTCTGAAGGTGCTAAAAAAGTTGAGAATATAATTCGATGGTGCAATGAACTTAGAATAAAATCAATTACGATGTTTGTATTATCAACAGAGAATTACTTTAAGCGAGATAAGAGTGAGATAGAGATAATATTCAACTTGTTAAAGAGATATTTAAATAAGTTAAAAGAGACCTCTGATAAGGAGAAGGAGCATATGAACATCAAATTTATCGGCAATCTATCTTTGTTAGACGATGAAGAGCTATTAAATCTAATTCATGAGGTGGAGAAAATTTATAGTTATGACGACGGTATTACCGTGAATATCGCCTTTTTATATGGGGGAAAATGGGATATCATCAATGCCGCTAAAAATATTGCTAGGGAAGTAAAAAAGGGTAGACTTGATCCCGAGGACATTAATGTAGAGGTTTTCCAGCGATTTCTTTCAACAAGTCATCTAGATC
>Ga0256839_1000595_pt1 | contig 46444 bp, 35 predicted proteins | sample 354166metaG_FD_185968 | JGI IMG/M metagenome (GOLD analysis project Ga0256839, IMG submission 185968) | Hydrothermal vent microbial communities from Mid Atlantic Ridge, Atlantic Ocean - 354-166 | ecosystem: Environmental > Aquatic > Marine > Hydrothermal vents | place: Atlantic Ocean: Mid... | reverse complement strand
TGTGGTGTTGAAGCGCAAGGCCGAAGGTCTGGAAAGCGTGCCGCACCCCGGCGAGCTGGGTCAGCGCATCTACGAGAACGTCTCGCAGGAAGGCTGGCAGCAATGGCTGCAACGCCTGGCCATGATCATCAACGAAAACGGCCTCAGCACGGCCGACCCGGCCAGCATCGAAATCATCGAAAGCCACATGCGCGGCTTCTTCTTCGGTGAAGGCAACATGGGTGGCACCCCCGACGGCTACCAGGCCCCGGGCTCGCCGAGGTGAATCCATGGGAGCGGGCCTTGCCCGCGATGGAAGACCCGTTTCACCGCGAAGCACATCACAGGACGCAAAGAGACGTCAAAAGCGCTTTTCTCCGTGTGCCCTGTGCATCGCGTCACAGGTAGTATGGCGGCGGGGGAACGTCCCCCGGGCCCAGCCTCAGAATGGCATGCCGACATGCACGCCGATGTTGTAATGCTGTTCATCCCGGGTTCTCGAGTAGCCCAGCACCGGCCCGTAGTGAAAATCCGCGCCTTCGAACACATAGGTTGCCTCCAGGTGGGTGGCATATTCCGATTCCCACGCCCCCTCATGTCTTGCCCAGGCCACGCCGGGGGAAAGGGATAAGACCAGATTCTGCAACGGATGAAATGCCAGCGAGACCATGGCCGTGTAGTGCTTCTCGCTGGAAAGTATCGTTTCCACGCCAAGGCCCACAGAAAAATACTGACCAAGCCCTTCGCCCGGCAGTCGCTTCATGACGTGCACATGAAGATTCAGGCCGCGGGTCTTTTCTTCCTTCAAATAGGCATATCCCAGCGACAGGCCCATTTCCATCCCGCCCGGTGCGTGATGTTCGTGTTCGTCAATGTGTTGTTGCTGGCAATAGGCCGCTGTGCTTGAAGCGCTCAAGCCTATTGCTATTGCCGTCGCGGCCTTGACTGCTGTGCAGGTTTCCCGGTTCATTTACTACCCTTTCTTTGTTTTTCATGAAAATTCAAGCCGATAAGCGCACGTGATGCCACTCGCCTGGAGAACACTGAAATCAGCTGTTCGAGGGCCTGGTGCATCGGAAGTTTCAGTGATCGCCTGAATGCCGGTAAAGCCTGGTGGTGGGACAATTGTGGCAGATGCGGCAATGCCGCCGCACGCGATATTCCGCCAAGCTCGCCGGGTTGGATTCCCCGCTCCTGCACCAACGTTACCCTGTCAGCTTGTTGCTAGGTGGTTCATTGCCCAATCCTGTGGCATTTGGCTGTCCTTACGATTCCTGTTCTTGCGGCGGATTCAGCGCCACCAGGCGCGGTTTGCGGACGCCGTCGAGGTGCAGGGCGGCGAGGTCGCGGCTGGTGATCATGCGCTGCACTTCGCGCACGTAGGCTTGGCCGCGCTGGGAGTAGCGTTGCAGGTGGGCGGCGAGTTCGAGGGGGTCGAGCGGACGGCCGGCGGCGCGCAGGCGGGCGCGGGTGTCGCGCAGGTCTTGGTAGGCGTGGCCGATGTTGAGGTTGTGCAGGTAGGCGCGCACCGAGGCCTGCAGGTTGGGGAAGGCCTTGACCGAGTGGGTGGCGTCTTCGTCGCGGTTTTCCGGGGTCAGACCACCGGTCTTTTTGTAGGTCCACTGGCCGAACAGGCTGTTGCCTTCGAGGGCGAAGCGGGAGGTGCCCCAGCCGGATTCGAGGGCGGCCTGGGCGAGCACCAGGGCGGTGGGGATTTCATCCAGTCGCTTCAGCAGTTCGACGCGGTTTTCCGCCTCGCCCAGGTCGCCGCTGACGCGGTAGTTGCGGGCGGTTTCTGCCAGCCATTTTGCCAGCCTGCCGCCCGCCAGTGGCGGGTTGTCCAGCAGCAGCTGCACCAGCTGGCGCTGTTCGCGCAGGCGGCGGTTTTCCGCCAGTACGATGGGCAGCAGGACGCGCAGGAACAGGTGCTTGCGGTCGGTGCTGCTGGGGATGGTGGCGAAGTCCGGCGGCAGGCGCTGCAGGGCGATGGCGGGGACCTGGTCGCCGGGCGGCCAGCGGTAGCCCAGTCGGTCGAAGAGTTCTTCCAGTTCGGCGGCGCTGGTGGCGTTGAGGGGTTGCAGGGTTTCGCTTTCGGTGTGAAACGGTGTTTGCGCTCGGGCTGGCAGGCTGGGGGCGCTGATGCCGATGATGAACAGCACGATGAGGATGTTTGGGCCGAAGCCGCTCAGGGCGCTGGGGTCAATACGCATTCCGCTCTCTGTATGTTGCCGGGTGGTCGGGTAGTTTACCCTGTTTTCGCGCGTTTACAGCAGCAGGCCGGACCACAGCGGCAGGGTGAGCAGGCTGAGGGCGGTGCCGAGGGTGACGGTGACGGCGTAGAGGCCGGTGTCGAGGCCGAAGCGGTCGCACAGCACCAGCCCCAGCACCATGCTGGGCATGGCGGCCTCCAGCACCACGCCGGCGAGGGTGTCGCCGCCCAGACCCATGGCGTCGCCCAACCCCCATACCAGCAGTGGCATGAGGGCCAACTGGATCAGCAGCACCGGCGCCACGGTCGGCAGGCGTCGCGCCGCTTCGGGATCCCAGCGAAGGCTGAGGCCGAGGGCGAACAGCATCAGCGGGATCACCGCGCTGCCGGTCATCTCCAGCAGCCCGCCCAGCCACTCGGGGCGCGGCACGTCGCCAAGGTTGAGGGCGACGGCCACCAGCGCCGCCCACAGCGGCGGAACCTTCAGCAGGGTCTGCCAGACGGGTTCGGTTTCTTCGTGGTTGCCATAGTTGCGCGCCAGCAGGATGCCGGCGCTGAGCAGCAGGGGGGTGCAGGCGAACAGGTCGTACTGGATGGCGATGCTGCGCGCCCAGGGGCCGAAGGTGTGTTCCAGCACGGGCAGGCCGAGGTAGGTGGCGTTGGGGAAGCCGGCGGCGAGGATCAGCGCCCCGGCGCGATGTCGCGGGGTGCTGCGCCAGGCGTACCACAGGGCGGCCAGCAGCAGGCCGGCGATGACGCCGGTGGCGGCGGCGCCGGCGATGCGCAGGCTGTCCAGCCCCAGCGGCGCCGACCACAGCACCGACAGCACCAGCGCCGGCAGCAGCAGGAAGTAGACCAGGTCGCCGATGGCGCGGCGCACCAGGTGTGGCTCCTGCCCACCGATGCGGAAGGCGTTCCACAGGGTGCCGGCGAGGATCAGCAGGGCGGCCTGGGTGAGGATGTCGGTCATGGGGCGTTCGGGGCTGGGGTGGGCGGGGATTATAGCCTAATCCTGAACCTGCGGATTCAGGCTAATGGTTGGGGCGAATGGGCCGTTGCAGAGATTGGGGGGGCTCGGTGTGAAAACACCTGTTTGACAAACTATGCTTAATCGGTGGCGCGATTACTGTTATATAGGAATAAACAACGCTGATGGCGGAGACTGAATACCGGCGTGAACCCGTTTAGCTGGCTTGGCAGGAAGGTGATCGATTGGCTCGTCCGCGAGGATGAGCCGTCCGGCGTGCCGCAATGTGATTTTGAGCGCCTGAGCTTCGAGATCCGCCCCTGCGACGTGCTGCTGGTGGAGGGCCGGGCGCGGGTCAGCGAGGTGATCAAGACCATCACCCAGAGCCAGTGGACGCACTCGGCGCTGTATCTGGGCCGCCTGCACGACATCGAGGACGAGAATGTGCGCGAGCACGTGAGCTGGCTGTACGACGGCGATCCCTCGGACCAGCTCATCATCGAGCCGCTGCTGGGCGAGGGCACGGTGGTCTCGCCGCTGAAGAAATACGCCGGCGAGCATGTGCGCATCTGCCGTCCGGCGGGCCTGTCGCGCGCGGACGCGGGACGCGTGCTGGCCTTTGCGGTGAAGCATCTGGGGCGAGAGTACGACGTGCGCCAGCTGTTGGATCTGGCGCGCTTCCTGTTTCCCTACGGCGTCATCCCGCGCCGCTGGCGCTCCAGCCTGTTCGAACACAACATCGGCGAGCAGACCCGCACCGTGTGCTCGACCCTCATCGCCTCGGCCTTTTCCTCGGTGCACTTTCCCATCCTGCCGGTGATCCACCGTGAGGAAAACGGCGCCATCAAGCTCTACAAGCGCAATACCCGCCTCTACGTGCCGCGCGACTTCGATACCTCCCCCTATTTCGAGATCATCAAGTATCCGCTGCTGGGACTGAATGACCTGGCGGTCTATCGCCAGCTGCCCTGGGACACGGATGGCGTGGTTTGCAATGACGAAAACGAATGCTTCATTCCCGGCGCGGATGGCATGATTCCGGTGCAGGTCGGTGAGACGCCGAGTATGAAGAAAGATGAGGAGCCGTTGCCGGAGACGGAGGCGGCGGAACAGCCGTCGATCACGAGATAGACAGGAGAGCATATGGGCATGGTCTGGTTTGGTCTGTTCGTTTTTACCCTGGGCCTGGCGTTTTATCTGCGCTGGTCGTTGCTGGCGGGCTCCCTGTTGCTGGCGGCGCTGCTGATCGCCTGGGGCCTGTGGGGCGGTGCCGGCGCCGGGCCGCAGGCGCTGGCGTGGCTGGTGTTCCTCGCCTTCGCGGTGCCGCTCAACGTGCCCTCCCTGCGCCGCGCCTGGCTCACGGACCTGCTGTTCAAGCGCTTCTGCAAGATCATGCCTGCCATGTCCGACACCGAACGCGAGGCGCTGGAGGCCGGCAGCGTGTGGTGGGACGGCGAGCTGTTTTCCGGCATGCCGAAATGGTCGAAGCTGATGGAGACGCCGCCGCCCAAGCTGAGCCCCGAGGAACGCGCCTTTCTCGACGGCCCGGTGGAGACCCTGTGCGCCATGATCGACGACTGGCACATCACCCAGACCGAGCGCGACCTGCCGCCCGAGGTGTGGGACTACCTCAAGGCCGAGGGCTTCTTCGGCATGATCATCCCGCGCCACTACGGCGGCCTGGAGTTTTCCGCCCTGGCCCATTCGGCGGTGGTGATGAAGGTGGCCAGCCGCTCCATTACCGCCGCGGTGACGGTGATGGTGCCCAACTCCCTCGGTCCCGCCGAACTGCTGTTGCGCTACGGCACCGATGAACAGAAGGATTATTACCTGCCGCGCCTGGCCAGGGGCGAGGAGATCCCCTGCTTCGCCCTCACTTCGCCCGAGGCCGGTTCCGATGCCGCCGCCATGACCGACAGCGGCGTGGTCTGCCGCGCCGATTTCAATGGCCAGTCCGACGTGCTGGGCATCCGCCTCAACTGGGACAAGCGCTACATCACCCTCGCCCCGGTGGCCACGGTGCTGGGCCTGGCCTTCAAGCTTTACGACCCCGACGGCCTGCTGGGTGATGAATTCGGCGGCCGGCAAGCGCTTGGCATCACCTGCGCCCTGATCCCCACCGATACCCCGGGCGTGGAGGTCGGTCACCGCCACTTCCCCCTCAATCAGGCCTTCATGAACGGCCCGACCCGCGGCCGCGACGTGTTCATTCCCATGGACTGGATCATCGGCGGCCAGGCGCGCGCCGGGCAGGGCTGGCGCATGTTGATGGAATGCCTGGCCGCCGGGCGCTCCATCTCCCTGCCGGCCCTGTCCACCGGCGCCGGCAAGCTCATGAGCCGCGCCACCGGCGCCTACGCCCGCGTGCGCAAGCAGTTCAAGACCCCCATCGGCCGCTTCGAGGGTGTGGAGGAGGCGCTGGCGCGCATCGCCGGACTGACCTACATGATGGACGCCGCCCGCACCCTCACCGCCAGCGCCGTGGACCAGGGCGAGAGCCCCTCGGTGATCTCGGCGGTGGTGAAATATGAACTCACCGAGGCCATGCGCAGCGTAGTCAACGACGCCATGGACGTGCAGGGCGGCAAGGGCATCTGCATGGGCCCGCGCAACTTCGCCGGGCGCGTCTACCAGGCCATCCCCATCAGCATCACCGTGGAGGGGGCCAACATCCTCACCCGCAGCCTGATCATCTTCGGCCAGGGCGCGGTGCGCTGCCATCCCTTCGTGCTGCGCGAGATGCAGGCGGTGGCGGCCGAGGATGCCGCGGCCTTCGATCCCGCCTTCACCGGCCACGTCGGCTTCGCCCTTTCCAACGCCGTGCGCAGCCTGTTTCTCGGCCTCACGGGGGCGCGGCTGGCCCGCACGCCGCTGCATGGTGCCCTGGGTAACCCGGCGCGGCGCTATTTCCAGCAGCTGACGCGCATGAGCGCCGCCTTCGCCTTCGCCGCCGATGTCTCCATGCTGGTGCTGGGCGGCAGCCTCAAGCGGCGCGAGAAACTCTCCGGCCGCCTGGCGGACATCCTCAGCTGGCTCTACCTGGCCTCCGCGGCGCTGAAGCGCTATGAGGACCAGGGCCGTCCGCCGCAGGATCTGCCGCTGCTGCAATGGGTCTGCGAGCACGCCCTGCACGAGATCCAGCGCGGCTTCGACGGCCTGTTCAGGAACTTCCCCAGCCGCCCGGCGGCCTGGTTGATGCGTGCCGTGGTGTTTCCCCTGGGGCGCCCCTTCCCCGGACCCTCGGACCGCCTCGGCCACCAGTGCGCCGACCTGCTGCTGGCGCCCTCGGAGGCGCGCGACCGCCTCACCCGCGGCCTGTTTGCGCCACAGGACAGCGGCCACGCCATCGGCGTGCTGGAGCATGCCCTGGAGGCCATCGTGGCGGTGGCGAACGTGGAGAAGCGGGTGCGCACCGCGGTGCGCAACGGCGAGTTGGCCAGCGCCCCCGAGGCCGAGCTGATGGCCGATGCGCATCGCTTGCGCGTGATCAATGATGTGGAGTACGAACAGTGGCAGGCTGCCGACAGCGCGCGTCGCGAGGCCATCGCCGTGGACGAGTTCAAGAAGGAGGCGCTGGTGTGCCGCACGGAGGAATCGTAGCAGCCGGCCATGCCCGTGATGGGTTTTTTTACACCACAGAGATTGCTGTTCTGGAAATTGTGGGAGCGGCTTCAGCCGCGAATGGGGCCAGCCATTATTCGCGGCTGAAGCCGCTCCCACAATGTTGAGGCAACACCCTGTGTGGTCATTATCAAACCCATCGCGGGCATGGCCCGCGCCAGCCGTCTGATATTTCGCAACGCGTGGCGAGGAAGAAAATCAACAACCGCTTTTGCAGAGAGAGGAAACAGGCATGACGGATGAGGACAAAGGCACGAACAACCGGCGAACCACCCAGCCGCGTCGGGTGGTGCACACGGTGTATGTGGTGGATGGCGCGCGCTCGCCGTTTCTCAAGGCGCGCGGCAAGCCCGGCCCCTTCAATGCCGCCAACCTGGCGGTGGCCGCGGGACGCAGCCTGCTGGTGCGGCAGCCCTTCGAGCCGGGTGATATCGATGAGGTGATCCTCGGCTGCGTGATGCCCGGCCCGGACGAGGCCAACATCGCCCGCGTCAGCGCCTTGCGCCTCGGCATCAGCCAGGAAACGCCGGCCTGGACCGTGCAGCGCAACTGCGCCTCCGGCATGCAGGCCCTGGACAGCGCCGCGCAGAGCATTGCCCATGGCCGCGCCAACCTGGTACTGGCGGGCGGCGTGGAGGCCATGAGCCACGCCCCGGTGCTGCTGGCGGAGCCGATGGTGGCGTGGTTGGGCGAGTGGTACAAGGCAAAGGGCCTGGGCGCCCGGGCCAGGGCCCTGGCCGGCCTGCGCCCCGCCTATCTGAAGCCGGTCATCGCCCTGCTGCGCGGTCTCACCGACCCGGTGGTGGGCCTGTCCATGGGACAGACGGCGGAGATCCTCGCCCACCGTTTCGGCATCACGCGCGAGCAGATGGACGCCTACGCGATGCGCTCTCACCAGCGGCTCGCGCAGGCGCAGGATGCCGGCTATCTGCAGGAAATCGAAACCCTGTTCGACACCACCGGCCACTATTTCGACGCCGACGACGGCCTGCGCCGTGATACCAGCATGGCCAGCCTGAGCAAGCTGAAGCCGGTCTTCGACCGCCCCTTCGGCAATGTCACCGCCGGCAACAGCGCCCAGGTCACCGACGGTGCGGCGATGCTGCTGCTGGCCTCCGAACAGGCGGTGAAGAAATGGGATCTGCCGGTGCTGGGGCGCATCGTCGACAGCCAGTGGGCGGGGCTGGACCCGGCGCAGATGGGCCTCGGCCCGGTGCACGCCATGACGCCGCTGATGAAGCGTCACAAGCTCAAGCTCGACGGCATCGACGCCTGGGAGATCAACGAGGCCTTCGCCGCGCAGGTGCTGGCCAATATCGAGGCCTGGAAGGACTACCACTATTGCCGCAAGGAGCTGCACACGGCGGCGGCGATGGGCGAGTTGGATCAGGCGCGCCTCAACGTGGATGGCGGCGGCGTGAGCCTGGGCCACCCGGTGGGCGCCAGCGGCGCGCGCATCGTCTTGCATCTGTTGCATGTACTGGAGCGCATGGGGGCACGGCGCGGCATGGCCAGCCTGTGTATTGGTGGTGGCCAGGGCGGCGCGATGCTGCTGGAACGGGAGTAATGCGATGACGACGAAAAACAACAATTGGCAGCGCGAAACGGATGCCGAGGGCATCGTCTGGTTGACCATCGATCTGCCCGGCAGCAGCACCAATACCCTGAACCGTGAGGTGCTGGAAGAACTGGACGGCATCCTCGCCGAACTGGAGGCCCAGCGGCCGACGGGGCTGGTGATCCAGTCGGCGAAGTCGAACTTCATCGTCGGCGCGGACATCAAGGAATTCACCCGCATCGAAACCATGGAACAGGCGCGCGAGCTGATCCACCGTGGTCAGGCGGTGGTCAATCGACTCGAAAACCTGCGCTGCCCGACGGTGGCGTTGATCCATGGCTTCTGCCTCGGTGGCGGCCTGGAGCTGGCCCTGGGCTGCGACTACCGCGTCGCCGACGATGATCAGGACACGCGCCTTGGCCTGCCCGAGGTGCGGCTCGGCATCCATCCGGGCTTTGGCGGCGTGGCGCGCCTGCCGCGGCTGGTGGGCGCCACCGCGGCCATGGACATGATGCTCACCGGCCGCAGCCTCAGCGCCCGCGCGGCAAGCAAGATCGGCCTGGTGGATTACGCCGTGCCGCGCCGCCACCTGCAACGCGCCGCGCGCCAACTGATCAAGACCCAGCCGCCCAAACGGCGCGCCGGCCGTTTGTCGACACTGGGTGACACCGCCCTGCTGCGGCCGCTGCTGGCGCGGGTGTTGCGCAAAAAGGTCGCCGCCCGGGCGCGCCCGGAACACTATCCCGCGCCCTATGCGCTGATCGACATCTGGAGCGAATACGGCACCGACAAGCCGGCCGTGCTGGAGGCCGAGGAGCAGTCCGTGGCCCGTCTGATCGTGGGCGACACGGCGCGCAACCTGGTGCGGGTGTTCTTTTTGCAGGAAAGACTCAAATCGCTGGGCGACAAGAAGGCCTTCACGCCGCGCCGCATTCACGTCATCGGCGGCGGCGTGATGGGTGGCGACATCGCCGCCTGGTGTGCCCTGCGCGGCCTGCAGGTGACGGTGCAGGATCGCAGCGACGTCCACCTGGCGCGGGTCATGGAGCGCGCCGCGAAACTGTTCAGGAAGAAGCTCAGGAAACCGCGCCTGATCCAGCAGGCGCTGGACCGGCTGATGCCGGACCGGCGTGGAGAGGGCCTGGCGCAGGCCGATGTGGTGATCGAGGCCATCTTCGAAAACGTCGAGGCGAAGCAGAACCTCTATCGGGAAATAGAGCCCCGCATGAAGCCGGGCGCGTTGTTGGCCACCAATACCTCCAGCATTCCACTGCAGGTGCTGGGCGAGGCATTGAGCGACCCGAAGCGCCTGGTGGGCCTGCACTTCTTCAACCCGGTGGCGAAGATGCAGCTGGTGGAAATCGTCACCACCGCGGACACCAACGCCGAGGCGGCCACCCAGGCGGCGGCCTTCACCCGCCACATCGACCGCCTGCCGCTGCCGGTCAACTCCAGCCCCGGCTTCCTCGTCAACCGCGTGCTGATGCCCTATTTGCTGGAGGCGGTGACCCTGGAAGCGGAGGGCCTTGCGCCCAAGGTGATCGACGCCGAGGCGCTGAGGTTCGGCATGCCCATGGGGCCGATCCTGCTGGCGGACACGGTGGGGCTGGATATCTGCCTGTCGGTGGCGGAGATCCTGTCGAAGGAGCTGGGCGTGGAGGTGCCCGCCCGCCTGCGCGAGCTGGTGAAGGCGGGACGCCTGGGCAAAAAGAGCGGGCACGGCTTTTATCGCTACGACAAGCAGGGCAAGCCCCTGGGCGCCAAGCCGGGTCGTGGCGAATATTGCCCGCCCGACACCCAGGACCGGCTGATCTCCCGTCTGCTCAACGAGGCCCTTGCCTGCCTGCGGGAGGGCGTGGTCGCTGATGCGGATCTGCTCGATGCGGGAATCATCTTCGGCACCGGCTTTGCGCCTTTCCGCGGCGGGCCGATGAAATATATCGAGCAGACCGGGCGTGAAAAACTGGCGGCGAAAATGGCCGAACTGCACAAGAAATATGGCGACCGCTTTCAGGCAGATGAAAGCTGGTTGCCAGCACCAGGGCGGGCCGAGTGACCCGTCAGTCCTCACTGCCGACAGGTGTTGCCCTCAGGCTGCGATCGTGGTCTCGTTGCAGTCTGGGTGGTCGCTTCTGTTGGAGTGTCGTATCAACATAACCAAGAGTGGTGGATGTCATGCAACAAGGAACGCTGGATATTGTTTCACCCGATACGGCGGTCAGCCTGCACGGCCTGTTTCGTGAGCGTGTCGCACGCACGCCCAAGGCGATTGCCTATCGTTATTTCGACCACACCGCCCAGCAGTGGATGGAGCTGAGCTGGGAGCAGACCTACGCCCACATCGAAAAAATACAGGCCGCGTTGCAGCGGGAGGAGATCGACGCCGGCGACCGTGTCGGCATCATGCTGCGCAACTGTCCGCAGTGGGTGATGTTCGAACAGGCGGCGCTGAGTCTGGGACTGGTGGTGGTGCCTCTGTACACCAATGATCGCGCGGAGAATGTCGCCTATGTGTTGCAGGACGCGGGGGTCAAGGTGCTGCTGGTGGAGGGACAGGAGACGCTGGACAACCTCGAGCCCATCTCGCCGCAACTGCAGGGCCTGGTGCGCCTGGTGACCTTGCAGGAATGCGAGCCAAATGTGATCTATCCGCGCATGACGAGTCTGCACGCGTGGGAGGTGACCGGGGAACAGAAGAAGGATGGCAACTTGAAGTTAGCCCGTCCGCAGTCCGGCGATCTCGCCACCATCGTCTATACCTCCGGCACGACCGGTCGGCCCAAGGGGGTGATGCTGAGTCATCGCAACATCCTTTCCAATGCCCATTCGGCGCTGCCCTCCTTTCCCATCTATCGCGAAGACGTGCTGCTATCCTTCCTGCCCCTGTCGCACATGCTGGAGCGAACCCTGGGCTATTACATTCCGGTGATGTGTGGCTCGACGGTGGCCTTCGCCCGCTCGGTGCAGGATCTGGGGGAAGATCTGTTGACGCAGAGACCGACCATCCTGATTTCCGTGCCGCGTATCTACGAGCGGGTCTATAACAAGATCATGGCCGGGCTGGAAGAAAAGCCGCCGCTGGCGCGCAAGCTGTTTCACGCCACCGTGGAGGCCGGTTGGCGGCGCTTCCAGGGCGGCAGTGGCGGGCTGGCCTGGCCGATCCTGAAACGCCTGGTGGCGGACAAGGTGATGGCCAAGCTGGGCGGGCGCCTGCGGCTGGCCATCTGTGGCGGCGCGCCCATCTCCCTGGAGGTGGCGAAGACCTTTCTCGGCCTGGGGCTCAACCTGATCCAGGGCTACGGGCTGACCGAAACCAGCCCCATGGTGTCGGGCAACCCCGTCGAGGACAATGATCCGACCAGTGTTGGCATCCCCTTCGAGGGCGTGGAGGTGCGTATCGGCGAGGGTGATGAACTGCTGGTGCGTGGCGAACTGGTGATGCTGGGTTATTGGCACAGGCCCGAGGCCACCCGCGAGATCATCGATGAAGATGGCTGGCTGCATACCGGCGACAAGGCGCGTATCGAGAACAACCACATCTATATCACCGGCCGACTGAAGGACATCATCGTCCTGTCCAACGGGGAAAAGGTGCCCCCGGCAGACATGGAGATGGCGATCGCCATGGATCCGCTCATCGAGCAGGTGCTGGTGATCGGCGAGGGTCGTCCCTATCTGACGGCGCTGGTGGTGCTGGACCCGAAGCACTGGACCATCGAGGCCTGCAAGCTGGATCTCGATCCCGAAGATCCGGCGGCGCTGCACAGCGAAGCGGCGCGGCAGATGGTCTGCGAACACATCAAGCAGCGCCTGCATGATTTCCCGGGCTATGCGGAGATCCGCGCCGTGGCGCTGACCCTGGAGCCCTGGACCATCGACAACGAGATGCTGACGCCGACCCTCAAGCTGCGCCGCTCGGTGATCCTCGAACACAATGCCGACCTCATCGAACAACTCTATGCGGGACACTGAGATGGCCAACGAATGCCGACTGCCCGAGGGCGAACCCACCACCCGCGTCCCTGCCATGCCCACCGACACCAATGCCGGCGGCGACATCTTCGGTGGCTGGATCATGTCGCAGGTGGATATCGCCGGTTCCATCGCCGCCATCCGCCACGCCGGCAAGCGGGTGGTGACGGTGGCGGTCAATGCATTGCACTTCAAGAAGCCTGTCTACGTCGGCGACCTGCTGAGTTGCTATGCGCGGGTCGAGCGTATCGGCCGCACCTCCATCACGGTTTCCGTCGAGGTCTATGTCGAACGATATCGGGAAGGCATCGAGGTGGTCAGGGTCACCGAGGCCACGCTGACTTATGTGGCCCTGGACAAAAAGGGTCGCCCGGAGGTCGTGTCACCATCACGTTGAGGCCTCTTGTCCCGCGGCAGTGGACGGCCAGAGGCGTGCCGTCTTTCGATTGAACCCGGCAATTGGGGCGGGGTCAAATTGCTTCGGTTTGCATCAGTGACGCGTGATTTGTGTGGCAATGCCCTATAATTGCGCGTCCGCGCCGCGTGGTGCCAGGGGGGAGCCCTCCTCTGGTATTTCCGTCAGACATTTTTGGGCCTCCGGCAACGTTTTGCACCCTGCGTGCAGGGCGCTGCCGGGGGCCTTTTGGTGACAATGAGGAACGCATGAAATCTGAAACATCCTTACGTGTTCGTGCCGGTGAGTGGGTCGAGTCCAGGCCGATCCAGTTTTTGATAATCGGCCTGATCCTGTTGAATGCCGTCAGCCTGGGCATGGCTACTTCGGATACCCTTGAGGCGCAATATGGTTATTGGCTGAGCCTTGTCGATGCCGCCGTGCTGGTGGTGTTCGTGATCGAGATCGGGGTGAAACTGTTTGCCTTCCGCGGCCACTTCTTCCGCAGCGCATGGAACGTGTTTGATTTCCTGATCGTGGCGATAGCCTTGATTCCCACCAGCGGGCCGCTCGAGGTGTTGCGCGTGTTGCGCGTCCTGCGTGTGTTGCGTCTCATTTCACTGATTCCGCAGTTGCGGGTGGTGGCCGAGGCGCTGCTGGGGGCGATTCCTGGCATCGTCTCGGTGGCGGGCCTGATGTCGATCATCTTCTATGTGTTCTCGGTGATGGCGACGGAGCTGTTCGGCGAGGCCCACCCGCAGTGGTTTGGCTCACTGGGTGACTCCATGTATACCCTGTTCCAGATAATGACCCTGGAAAGCTGGTCGATGGGCATTGTCAGGCCGGTGATGGAGACCCATGCCTATGCCTGGGCGTTCTTTATTCCTTTTATCCTGATAGCCACATTTACCATGCTGAATCTGTTCATCGCCATTATCGTCGATGCCATGCAGAGCGTGCAGGCGAGCAAGATGGCGCAGGACAAGGAGGTCATCGAAGAAGTCGTGCATGATGAACATCGGCATTTGAGCGAAGAAATCCGTGACCTGAAGCAGGACATCAATGCCTTGAAGTTACTGTTGCAAAAAGAACGGTGAGCTCCCTGGGCAACAATGCCAACAGACGCAGGGTTAGTTAGGGCCTTGCGTCAGCATGTTCAACTGCCGGTCGTGATAGCGCCCCAACAACGCCAGCGCGGCAATGGCCCCCGTCAGCGCCCAGGCCATGTCTGACTGGGTGTCCCATACATAGCCCTGGGTGCCGAGAAAGGCCTCGGCGGCCTCGTCGCTGAGCAGGGCTACCCACCATTCGATGAGTTCGTAGAAGGCGCTGAAGCCGAGACAGAAACTGACGATGAAGAAGTCGCGCCAGGCGGCGCCATTGATGATCCGTTTGCGGATGAGGATTTCACGCGCGACCATGGCGGGGACGAAGCCCTGGGCGAAATGGCCCAGCTTGTCGTAATTGTTACGCGCCAGGCCGGCGATGTCTTTCAGCCAGTCACCCAGCGGAACCTCGGCGTAGGTGTAATGCCCGCCGACCATGAGGATGATGGCGTGGATCAGGATCAGGCCGTAGACGAGAGGGGTGAGCGGGAAGCGCTTGCGGGTGATGGCCAGCACCACCAGCGCGATGAGGGCGGGAAAGACCTCGAGGAACCAGGTGAGCCGGTCCTTGGGGTCGATGCCGGACCAGATCAACACGGCAAGGAACACCGCCAGCCATGCGCCGGTCAATGCCCTGCTTTCGATGGTCTCAGTGCCGTTCATGGTGCTGCCCGGCATCATGCGGCATGGCGGATGTGTGTGCCGCGTGATTGGCCGTCATGTGGCTGAGGGGTGAATAGAGGGTCCACACGCCGAAGCCGATCACCATCAGGGCGGCGATGCTGCGCACCGCCTTCTGCTGGATGAAGGCCTTGAGCTGGTGGGCAAACACGCCGCTGGCCAGCATCACCGGCAGGGTGCCGAGGCCGAAGCTGGCCATTACCAGGGCGGCCTGGTGGGCGCTGCCGGTGGAGACGGCGAGGGTCAGGGTGCTGTAGGTCAGGCCGCAGGGCAGCCAGCCCCACAGGGCGCCGAGCAACAGGGCCTGCCAGGGTCGGGTGACGGGCATCAGGCGCTTGCCCAGGGGTTGCAGGTATTTCCACACATGGCCGCCGAGCCTTTCCAGGTGCACCAGGCCGCGCCACCAGCCAGCCAGGTAGAGGCCCATGGCGATCAGCATCAGGCCGGCGAAGATGCGCAGGCCGGGGCCGAGGATGCCGACGGGGCCTTGCAGCAGCATGCCCAGGCCGCCCACCAGGGCGCCGGCGACGGCATAGCTGAAGATGCGTCCGGCATTGTAGAGCAGCAGGGTGGGCAGGGCGCTGCGCGGTTTGCGGCTTTGTTCCGGCAGGGCGAAGCTGAGGGCGTTCATGATGCCGCCGCACATGCCGATGCAGTGGGCGCCGCCAAGCAGGCCGATGATGAAGGCGGAGGCGAGGGTGATGGCGGGGTCGTTCATGGTGGGGTCGTGGCCTTTGAAGCTGGGTTAATTTCCGGGAATCCGCGACGGCGCGTCCGACTACCGGTAAAATGGGTATGTGCATGGTTCATGCGTGTCGCATTTTACTCACCTCTCGCGGTAATTGCTGAAATGAAAAACAGAGTCTTTCTGAGTGTCCTGCTGGGCAGTCTGTTGCTGGTCCTGATCGGCGTCATGTTGCCGGCCCCGGACGTCGATCGGGGCCAGTTCCTGCCCTGGCAGATCGAGCATACGGCGGACGGGGCGACGCGAGTGTTTGGCATCACGCTGGGCGAGACGACACTGGCCGAGGCGGAACAGCACCTGAATGGCGCGGCTGAGGTGACCCTGTTCGCCACCCCGGATGGTCGCTACCGGGTGGAGGCCTATTTCGACAAGGTGGTGCTGGGCGGTTTTTCGGCCAAGATGGTGATGGTGATGCGGGTAACACAGGATGAAGCGGCGGTGATGTATGACCGCGGCGTGCGCATCAGCACCTTGGGCAGCGGTACCAACAAGGTGACCCTCGCCTCCGAGGACGTGCGGCGGGTCTATGCGACGCCCATTGCCAGCCTGGCCTATCTGACGCGCACCTCGCTGGATGACGAGCTGTTGCTGAAGCGCTTTGGCGAACCCTCCGCGCGTGTGACCGAGCTGGAAAACGAGACGGTGCACTGGCTGTATCCCGAGCTGGGTCTGGACATTGCGCGGGACCGCAAGGGCAAGGCGGTGTTGCAGTATGTCCTGCGGGAGGATTTCGAGGCCCTGGTGAAGCCGCTGCGGGAGATGCGTCCGGCCGATGAGGCCAATCAAGGCGAGTAATATTTTTGTGGGGGCTTCAGCCGCGAGGAAAGGCGGATTTTAGTCTTCGCGGCTGAGGCCCTCAATCCGCATCCGGCCAGTTCTTCCCCGGATCCTTCTTCGCCGCCTGCCCGTCGGCCGGCTTGCGGCGTCTTCTGCCGCGCTTTTTCCGCTTGCCATCCTCGTCCATCAGCAGCCGCTGGGCGTCGCCCTCCAGGTCGTCGTACTGGCCGCTCTTCACGGCCCAGATCAGTACGCCGACCATGATCAGGCCGAGGAAGATCATGCCGGGAATCAGGGCGTAGATGACGTCCACTATTTGTTGCTCCTCTTGCTGCTCCTCGTTGCGGTAAACAGAGTGCGGATGCGGGCGGCGTTGCCGATCACCAGCAGCGAACTGATGGGCATGGTGATGGCCGCCACTACTGGGGTGATTGCCGCACTCATGGCCAAGGGTATCATGATGAGGTTGTAGGTGATGGAAATGCCGATGTTCTGGTGGATGGTGCGCAGGGTGCGGTGCGACAGGGCGACGGCGAGGCCGACCTTGCCCAGTTCGTCGTTCATCAGCACGATGTCGGCGCTCTCGCCGGAGACGTCGGTGCCGGAGCCCAGGGCGATGCCGACGTCGGCGCGAATCAGGGCCGGGGCGTCGTTGATGCCGTCGCCCACCATCGCCACCCTGGCGCCGTCTTTCTGCAGCTCATGGATGATGCGGTCCTTGTCTTGTGGCAGCACCTCGGCGATGACCTCCATGCCGCCCAGTTGTGCGGCGATGGCCTCGGCCACGCCGCGGCGGTCGCCGCTGAGCAGGGTCAGGCGCATGCCGGCGTCGCGCAGTCTGTCGATGAGGGCGCGGGCATCGGCGCGCAGACGGTCGGCGACGGCGATGATGCCGGTCTCGTGGCCGTCGATGGCGACGTGCACGCAGGTCATGGCCTGGGCCTCCCAGTCCGCCACCGTGTGTTGCAGGTCGTCGCGGCAGGCGATGCCGTTCTGCGCCAGCCAGTGGGCGGTGCCGACGACGAACGTGTGATCGCCAACGCGGCCCTTGAGGCCATGGCCGGGCTTGTTGACCACCTCGCTGGCCTGTAAAGAGGGCAGGCCGCGGGCCTCGGCCTCGCCTTCGATGGCGCGGGCGATGCTGTGTTCGGAGAACTGTTCCAGCGCCGCCACCTGACTGAGCAGGGTGTCTTCGTTGTGGTCGCCGTGGGTGGCGATTGCCTTGACCCGCATCCGGCCCTCGGTGAGGGTGCCGGTCTTGTCGAACACGAAGTGGTCGATGTGCGACAGGGTCTCCAGCACCTCGCCGTTCTTGATCAGGATGCCGTGGCGGGCGCCGAGGCCGGCGGCGGAGGCGATGGCCATGGGGGTGGCGAGGCCGAAGGCGCAGGGGCAGGTGATGATGAGCACCGAGGTGGCGGCCATCAGCGCCAGTTCAAATTGACCGTGGTTGTACCAGAAGACAAAGGTGCCGGTGGCCAGCAGCAGGGTGATGGCGACGAACCAGGGCACGATGCGGTCGGCGGTGCACTGGATGGGGGCCTTGGAGGCCTGTGCCTCTTCCACCAGACGGATGATGCGCCCCAGCGAGGTATTGCGAAGGGTGCCTTCGACGCGCACGGTGAGGGCGCTGTCGTTGTTCAGGGTGCCGGCGGAGACCTTGTCGCCAACGGTCTTCGCGACGGGGCGGGATTCGCCGCTGAGCATGGATTCGTCGACACTGCTGCGGCCCTCGATGACCTCGCCGTCCGCCGGGATATGGTCGCCGGGGCGCACCAGGACGATGTCGCCGGCCTTTACGGCGCGGATCGGCAGCAGTTGCTCCTTGCCATCGCGCAGCACCGTGGCACCGCGTGGCTGCAGATCCAGCAGGCGTTGCGTCGAGGCGATGGCTTGACGTTTGGTCGCGGCCTCCAGGTAGCGACCAATGAGGATGATGAACAGGAAGTTTACCACCGTGTCGTAATACACCTCGCCGGTGGTGGGCTGGGTGATGGTGATGTAGAGGGAATAGGCATAGGTGACCGTGGCGCCGATGGCGATGGGCAGGTCCATGGTCAGGTGCGTGCGGCGCAGACCGATCCAGGCGCCGTGGAAAAAGGGCCAGCCGGAATACAGCAGGGTGGGTGTGGCCAGGGCAAAGCCGACCCAGTGAAACAGATTGCGGAACTCGCCCTCGTCGGCGCCGCTGTAGAGGGCGATGGAGACCCACATCAGGTTCATTGCACTAAAACCGGCGAAGGCCATGCGGAACAGCATGGCGCGGTTTTGTCGCTTCAGGCGGCCCTCGGCCACCTCCGGGTCATAGGGTACGGCGGCGTAGCCGATATGGCTGAGATGGGCGAGGATCTGCGACAGCCTGACCCGTTTGTTGTCCCAGCGCACGGTGAGGCGCCGCCCGGACAGATTGACGGCCACTTTGAGCACGCCGGGCATCTGTCCGAGAGAGCGCTCGATGAGCCACACACAGGCGGCGCAGTGGATGCCTTCCACCAGCAGATTGATTTCGCGCTCGCGGGTCAGTTCGTCGACGAACTCGGCCTGCACCTCGTCCAGGTCGTAGAGGGCGAGATCCTTGGGCGCCTCGGGGGGGGGCGCCAGGGATGCGTCGTCGGGGGTGCGGTCGTAGAAGCCTTCCAGGCCGGCATCGTAGATGGCGCTGCACACCATCTGGCAGGACGGGCAGCAAAAGCGCTGCGCCTCGCCTTCGATGACCTGTTCGAAGACCATGTTGTCGGGCAGCGGCAGGCCACAGTGGAAACAGCCCTCGGTGGAGGCCGAGGGCTCGGGCATGGTATCGGCAGGCGCGCGCGCCGCGGCCTGCGGGGAGGGTGAACTCACGGGAGAATCGGAGCGGCGAAGGTTGTCGCGCTTACGGCAGTTGGGCCGAGATGCGATGGCTCATGACAAAGGTCTCCTCGCCGTTCTTGACGGTGATGTTCAGATCCCAGATGCCGGGCAGGGGAAAGGCGATCAGCGCCTGGTATTGTCCGGGGGCGGCCTGATTCAGGCGCACCTTGAAGTCGGCATCGGCATCGGAGGGTCGGTAGGCCACCACGGATACATCGGCGTCCATGATGGGAATGCCGCGGGAATCGACGGCGCTGAAGCGGAAGGTGTCGGGCTGCCGGGTAATGATCTGTGCGGGCAGGGCCAGCTTGGTGTCCCAGTTGAGGGCATTCTGCGCGGCCATGATCTTGAGGACGTTTTCTTCGTATTCACGGCCCTTGTCGTAATAGTCTTTCGTGACCAGGCCGGGGCTGGTGGTGATGGCAAGATAGATGAACACGGCATTGACCGTGAAGAACGTGGCGATGAGCCCGATGCCGCCGAGAATCCAGGGGTTGCGCATCGCTTCCGGATTGTCTTGTGAATAGCGTTTGCGAAGATTGGATAGGGTATGTGAGATGGCCACGGTAGTTACTCCTGTCTTGCCTGTTTCTTCGGTCCGAAGAACATGCTCTTGTATTCCACCACATGTTCCGGCGTCTCGATGTCCTGCACGCGGAAGTAGATCGGCAGGGTGTCTGCGGTCAGTTTAGCACTCGGAATGCGAACGTACACGGTGTGGGGTGAAACCCGGCCGTTGGGCAGGCTGAGGGGCTCCTCGGCGCCCACCAGCTTCAGGTCGGGGTGCCCGCTGGCGCTGACCGAGACCTGCATTTCCTTGTCGGTCTTGTTGAGGATCTTCAATACATACTTGTTCTGGATGCTGCCGTCGGTCTGTAGCACGAACAGCGGCTGGCGATCATGCAGGACCTTGAGTTCCAGTGCCCCCAGGGTGCTCAGGCCATAGATGATGCCGGCAATGGAGAACAGCATGATGCCGAAGTACACCAGCACCCGCGGCCGCCTGAGCAGCGGTGGCTGGGGCTTGCCCTCCATCTCGTCCAGCGAGGCATAGCGGATCAGGCCACGTGGGCGCTTGACCTTGTCCATGATGGCGTCGCAGGCATCGATGCACAGGGCGCAGGTGATACAGCCCTCCTGCTGGCCGTCGCGGATGTCGATGCCGGTGGGGCAGACGGTTACGCATTGCTTGCAGTCGATGCAGTCGCCAAGCCTGTGACCGCTCTCGTCGGTCTTCTTCTTCAGCTTGCCGCGCGGCTCGCCACGGTGATAGTCATAGGTGGGCAGGATGGTCTCGCAGTCGTACATCATGCCCTGCAGGCGCGCATAGGGACATAGCCAGAAACATACCTGTTCACGCATGAAACCGGCGAAGACGTAGGTGAAGAACGTGAAGGTGCCGACGGTTATCCAGGCGAACATCGGTGCCTGCAGGGTCAGGTATTCCTTCCACAGGGTTGGCGCATCGCCGAACCAGAGGGTGAAGCTGATGCCGGTGAGGACGCCGATGAGGATCCAGATGATGTGCTTGGGTACCTTGATGCGGATCTTTTCCCAGGTCCACGGCGCGTGGTCTAGCTTGCGGCGTTGCAGGGGCGGGCCCTCGAACTTCTCATCCAGCCAGGTGAAGACATCGGTCCAGACGGTCTGAAAACAGAAATAGCCACAGAAGACACGCCCGGCAATGGAGGTGACGGCGGCCAGCAGCAGGGCGAAGAACAGCAGTACCAGGGCCAGCATCCACACGTCCTGCGGCAGGATGGTGATGCCGAAGATGTGAAACTGGCGGCCGGGGATGTCGAACATGATCGCCTGCCTGCCGTCCCAGCGCATGTAGGGGCCAAGGAACAGAAACAGCCAGACCAGCATGGTGTAGTTCTTGATGGTGCGGAATTTCCCGGGGGCGCGCTTGGCGTGAATGGTCTCGCCGCCGGTGTTGATATGTACCTCGTGATAGAGTGCTTCGATGTGATCGTCCGGGAGGGCTTCCTTGTGGTGGGTGTCGGGGAGGTCTTGTCTGTTTGTACTCATGCGGGCTTCCATGGCGCCGGGTCTGGCGCTTTCGATATTTCCAGTGGATGCCGCGAAACTGTCTCGGGGAACGGCAGAATGCGGTGTGTCGTGGCAGACCGGAGGGCGAGCAGGGCTCTATCAAGGCCTGTTTCAGAGGGCACTTTTAGTGATTCAGCGCAGCAGGCGCTGAACCACTAGAAATGTCCTTCAGTCTTCGGAATGCGTGGTATCCATCAGTCGCTTCAAACGGATGGCCAGGAAGACGATGATGCCAATGGTGACAACCACAGCGGCAATGGAGCCAAGGGCTACTGCGTCCATGATAGTTCCTCTTGTAGCGTTTTGAGAAGGAAATGCTGCGCAGCGGTGTTCTGCTGCGCAGCATTCGGTTGGTGGCTGGGGCCGACCTTACTGGCCGCCTCCCAGTTCATGCACATAGACCGTCAATCTGACGATGTCGGTCTGGTTCAGCTGATTCTCGAAGCTGGGCATCACGGCGCTGCGAGAGTCGTCGTCGCCCGTATTGACACCATGGGCAATGGTGTACTTGACGCTGGCCCGCTGATCCTGTGAAGCGAAACGCCAGATACCATCGGTCAGGTTGGCCGAGCCCATCATGTGCATGCCCTTGCCATCGGCGCCGTGGCAGCCGCTGCAGCCGGCTTCGTCGAACAGGGCCTTGCCGGCGGGCTGGCTGTCGCCATTGCCCTGGCTCAGCGCCATGACGTAGTCGGTCAGCTGTTCGATCTGCTGCTCGGAGAGCTGATCCTTATAGCCGGGCATCATGCCTTGACGACCGGCTGCGATGGATTCCTGAATGGCTTCCACGGTGCCGCCGTAGAGCCAGTCATCGTCGGCCAGCACCGGGTAGCCCGGGTTGCCGGCGCCACCGGCGCCGTGACAGGCGGCGCAACGATCACCAAACAGCACCTTGGCGGAATTGACGGTGTACGTCGTCAGTTCGCTGTCGGCGAGGATGGCGGCGGGCGTCATGCCCCTGATCTTGTTCTCCCAGGGCGCGCGCACCTGCTCGATTTTCTGCAGATCCTCCTTGTACTCCTTGATCTGCGTCCAACCCATGATGCCCTTGGTGTGGCTGTTCACCAGTGGGATCGCCGGATAGAGGATGAAATACACGACCACCCAGGCAATACTGGCGTAGAAGCTGATCATCCACCAGCGTGGCGGGTCGTTGAGCAATTCCCGCAGGTTGTCATCCCAGACGTGGCCGGTATCGCCGACCTGATTTGTTTTTTTGTCACTCATTTCCTGCCCTCCGTATCAAGGCGGTCTTCGTCCAGCGGAATGAAGCGCTGCGCTTCCAGTTTTTCACGGTTCGATGGGTGCAGTGCATAGACATAGAGCGCGATCATCAGGAAGAACACGACCACGGTCATGATCAGCCCGACCCAGTCGCTCGAGGTCATCGCTGCCCAGTCGGTTTGAAAATACTCTTGCAGACTATTCACGATAGCTCACTCCATAGTCGAGTTTGGCCATGGTGCCGAGCACCTGCATGTAGGCCACCATGGCATCCATCTCGGTCTTGCCTTCAACTTTGGCGGCGGCGGCGGCGATGTCGGCATCGGTGTAGGGTACGCCGATGGTTTGCAGGCCCTTCATGTTGCGCGTGATGGTGGCGCCATCGACCATGTTTTCAGCAAGCCAGGGATAGTTGGGCATGACGGACTCCGGCACCACGGAGCGTGGCGCGATCAGATGCCTGACGTGCCACTCGTCGGAGTATTTGCCGCCCACGCGCGCCAGATCCGGACCAGTGCGCTTGGAGCCCCACTGGAAGGGGTGGTCGTACATGGACTCGGAGGCCAGCGAGTAGTGGCCGTAGCGCTCCTTCTCGTCTCGGAACGGGCGGATCATCTGCGAGTGGCACAGGTAGCAACCCTCGCGGATGTAGACATCGCGCCCGGCCAGCTCCAGCGCGGTGTAGGGACGGATGCCGTCACCTGGCTTCCAGTCGTCCAGGCTCTGGCCTTCTTTGCGGTCCCAGACGATTTCGGGATGCTTGTTATGCTCCATGGTGTTCTTCAGATAGAACAGGGGCACGATTTCCACGATACCGCCGATGGACAGGACGAACGCGGACATCAGGATCATCGCCCAGATATTGCGCTCCAGCTTGTCCTGCAGCTTGGTTGAATGAATCTTGTCAGCCATGATTAGTCTCCCTTAGGCACGAGCCGGTTCGGCAGTGATGGACGGATTGGTACGGGCCTGGCGGATGGTCATCACCACGTTGTACAGCATCACGACGCCGCCCAGCATGTAGATGAATCCACCGATGGTGCGCATGGCGTAGAAGGGATGCATGGCGGCAACGGACTCGGCGAAGGTGTAGGTCAGGGTGCCGAATTCGTCATAGTCTCTCCACATCAGGCCTTGCATGATGCCGGAAATCCACAGTGCAACGATGTAGATCACGGTGCCGATGGTGGCCAGCCAGAAGTGGGTGTTGACCAGCTTGCTGGAGTACATCTCGGTGTTCCACAGCTTCATCACCATGTGGTACAGCGCGCCGGCTGCGACCATGCCGACCCAGCCCAGGGCGCCGGAGTGCACATGGCCGACGGTCCAGTCCGTGTAGTGAGACAGGGCGTTGACGGTCTTGATGGACATGATCGGACCTTCGAAGGTCGACATGGCGTAGAAGGCCAGCGAGGCGATGAGGAAGCGCAGCACGTAGTCGGTGCGCAGTTTGTCCCAGGCGCCGGACAGGGTCATCATGCCGTTGATGGCGCCACCCCAGGAGGGGATGATCATGGCGATGGAGATGGCGGCACCCAGCGAACCGGTCCAGTCAGGCAGGGCGGTGTACTGGAGGTGATGCGCGCCGAGCCAGACGTAACCGAAGGTCAGCGCCCAGAAGTGGATCACCGACAGGCGGTAGGAGAACATCGGACGGTTGGCCTGCTTGGGCACGAAGTAGTACATGATGCCGAGGAAGCCGGCGGTCAGGTAGAAGCCCACCGCGTTGTGTCCCCACCACCACTGGATCATGGCGTCCTGCACCCCGGAGAAGATGGAGTAGGACTTGAACATGCCGACCGGGATGGCGAGGCTGTTCACCACGTGCAGGTAGGTGATCATGATCATCATGCCGAGGAAGAACCAGTTCGACACGTAGATGTGCGAGCTCTTGCGGTTGGCGATGGTCATCACGAAGTTGACGGTGAAGGCCACCCAGACCACGGCGATGGCGATGTCGATAGGCCATTCCAGCTCGGCATATTCCTTGCCGGAGGTCAGACCCAGCGGCAGGGTGATGACGGCGGAGACGATGATCAGATTCCAGCCCCAGAAGGTGAACCAGGCCAGCTTGTTGCTCCACAGCTTGACGCCACAGGTGCGCTGTACGCTGTAGAAGGCCGTGGCCATGAGTACGCAACCGCCGAAGGCGAAGATTACGGCGTTGGTGTGCAACGGACGAAGTCGCCCGAAGGTCAGGTAGGGGTTGTCGAAATTCATCACCGGCCAGGCCAGCTGCGAGGCAATCACTACGCCCACCAGGGTGCCGACGACCAAGTAGATAACGGCGGCTACACTGAACCACCTCACTACATCAAAATGGTACTTCTCTGTTGTTTCCACGATTGTCACCTCCCGACTTTTTGCGTGGTTTTGGTTTTATCGAAACTTGCAGATCATACGGTCATTCATTGATGCATTATGGATACATCTTTAGGAAAGTCCAAGACTTTACCCATTCCAGAATCTTGTCAAGAATTTTTTGGCCCTCCAAATGGTTTGGCGGGCGGGTGGCGCCGCGTGACAGGAAAATCGAAATATTATGTGGTTTGACTTGGCGTGGCGTGGCGTGGAAAGGGGAGAGAGGGGGCGGTCTGTGATACGGCTATGGTGCATGGTAAGCAAACACTCTCGGCAGTGGTGAACCCGGTCCTGACCCAAGACCCCTCGCGTCATTAATTACCTTAATGGAGAACAAAGGTTCTCGGCGTTCCAGTAGTCAAGATAGTTGAAAACCAGAAACGATCAACAAGTGCGGACAATTTCATGTCTCCGGCAAGCTGAAAAATAACGGCGCCGGGTCGTATATTGTTTCGGTTCCGCTTGGAACCCTTCCGCTGTTTCTTGCAATTTAATGACTTTGTGCGCGGGATATTGTATGCGACTAGCTGAACGCTGGCTGAACATTCGGGCTTGGCCAAGACTTGCGATCCGGCGCTGGTCGTCCACACCTTGCTGGGGCATGTGTTTGCGGCGTGAAAAAAATTGCAGGGGCGGGGATTATTCGTCCAGCCTGACATTGCGCAGCTGGGCGGCGGCGTCTTCGGGGCTGATGGTGTTCACGAACAGGCCCGCGCCCAGTTCGAAGCCGGTGGGGATGCTGGTGCGGGGGCAGATTTCCAGGTGCCAGTGAAAACTTTCCTTTCCGCCACCGGCCGCCTTGTCGGGTGACAGGGAGTGGAGGAAATAGTTGTATTGCACGCCACCCAGAACCGCCTCTAGTCGCGCCATGGTGCGTTTCAGTACACCGCCGAGGTCGCTGAGGTCCTCGGCGGTGACGGGGCGGTAATCGGACTGGTGGTGCAGGGGAAGGATATGTATCTCCCACTCGTAGCGGCTGGCGAAGGGCTTGATGGCAATGAAACGCTCGCCGCGCTCGATGACGTACTGGCCCACGTCCAGCTTGCGTCGCACCCGGCCGGATTCGCGGTCGTAGATGGTGGCCTCGAAGGTCAGGGCCTCGTCGATCAAGGCGCAAAAAATACAATGGTGGTTTTTGTCGAAGAAGCGCTGGCTGGCGTCTACCTCGGCCTGCACGTTGTCCGGCACCACCGGCATGGCGATGATCTGACTATGGGTGTGCGGGATGCTGCCGCCGGCGGCGGGGCCAAAATTCTTGAACACCAGCACGTAGCGCAGGCGCTCGTCGCTGCTGTACAGATCCACCATGCGGTCGCGGTAGGCGCCGAACAGCATCGCCAGGTGTTCGACGCTCATTTCATGCAGGGCGATGCCATGATGGTTGTGGTCGATGATGACTTCGTGGCGGCCATAACCATCAATAGTCTGCTGCAGGCCAAAGGAAAAATTGGGGTTCTGGCGGTCGTCGCCCAACACCGGGTAGAGGTTTTCGACGATGCGGATCCGCCAGTTTTCGCCTGCGGGATAGGTGGCGATCTGCGGCGGCGTCATGTGTTCGTTGCCGCTGCAGAAGGGGCAGGTGTCGACATGTTTGCGGGTGTCGCGTGGCGCCGCCTGTTCGGCCTGCTTGGGGCGCATGCTGCGCGCCGTGGCGACCAGTACGGACTGTGTCGGGACGATGGGGTTGATGCGGATTTCGCGCACGATGTCTTGCTGGCTGGACGGTTTGTCGGCCATGTCTGCTGTCTCCCGGTTGCACTGCAAAACCTGCGAAAAGAGTAGCAGGCCTGCGCCGGGGCGCGCGCAAAACATTTTGATTCGCCCATTAAAAAGCGGGGTATGTGCGCTTACAGATCCCAGTCGGTGATGTGTAACTGCAGATCGGTGTCCTCGTCCTCGATCACCACGCGGTCGCGCACCGAGTGGCCGGCGCGGTAGACGGACTCGGGGTCACCGCTGCGTAGTGGATGCCAGGCGGGCAGCGGTCTGCCCTCGCTGAGCAGGCGATAGGCGCAGGTCTTGGGCATCCAGCCGAACTGGGGGATGTTTTCCACCGTCAGCACCGCGCAGGTGGGTACGCGGGTGGCGCGGTGGGCGTAATCGCCACAGGTGCCCTGCTGCATGTCGAACAGGTGGCAGACGACGTTGCAGTAGTAGACCTCGCCGCTTTCCTCGTCCTCCAGCTTGTGCAGGCAGCACTTGCCGCAGTGGTCGCACAGGGATTCCCATTCCTCGCGGTTCATGTCGGCGAGGGCCTTGGTCTCCCAGAAGGGTTTGTCATCGGGCATGGCGGGTACGGATAGTGGCTTTGGTGTCACCTGAACCTACGGATTCAGGTGTCAGCTATTCTATCAGTTGCCCCGCCGCCAGGCGTGAAAGCGCGCCACCCAGTCGAGCAGCCTTTCCGGCTTGTGGTTCTTCTTCCAGTTGCCGGCGACGAACTTGTTGGCCTCGGCCAGGGTGGGGTAGATGTGGATGGTGGCGAGGATCTTGTTCAGTCCCAGGCCGTGCTTCATGGCGAAGACGAATTCGGCGATCAGGTCGCCGGCGTGTGAGCCGACGATGGTGACGCCGAGGATCCTGTCCTTGCCGGGCACCGTCAGCACCTTGACCAGGCCGTAGTCCTCGCTGTCGGCGATGGCGCGGTCGAGGTCGTCGAGGCCATAGGTGGTGACCTCGCAGGCGATGCCCTTTTCGCGCGCCTCTTGTTCGTTGAGGCCGACGCGGGCCACCTCCGGGTCGGTATAGGTGGCCCAGGGGATCACGGCGTAATCGACGCGAAAGGTCTTGAAGGGGCTGAACAGGGCATTGACCGCGGCGTACCAGGCCTGATGCGAGGCGGTATGGGTGAATTGGTAGGGGCCGGTGACGTCGCCGCAGACGTAGATGTTGGGGAAGTTGGTGCGCAGGAAGGGGTCGGCCTCGATGGTGCCGCCGCGGGTGATGCGTACCCCCAGTGCCTCGAGGCCGAAGCCCTCGGTGTTGGCCCGCCGGCCGAGGGCGATGAGTACGCGGTCGAAGCCGATCTCGACGTCTCCGCCGGCGTGCGCGCAGACCAGGGTGTTGGCGTCCGCGAAACGGCGGGCGCTGTGTCCGGTGAGCACACGCATGCCCTCGTCGACGAAGCGTTGCTCGACCATGGCGGAGATCTCCGCGTCCTCGCGCGGCAGGATGCGTTCGCCGCGCTGCACCAGGGTGACCTCGCTGCCCAGGCGCTGAAAGCTCTGCGCCAGCTCGCAGCCGATGGGGCCGCCGCCGAGCACCAGCAGGCGCCGGGGCTGCTGGCGCAGATCCCAGAGGGTGTCCGAGGTCAGGTAATCCACCGCCTCGATGCCGGCAATCTTCGGCACCGCCGGCCGCGCGCCGGTGGCGACGATGATGTTGCGCGTGGTGAGGATCTCGCCATCGACCTCCACCTCGAAGGGCGAGCGGATCAGCGCCTGGCCCTGTTTGACGTCGACGCCCAGGCGGGTAAATCGCTCCACCGAATCGTGTGGTTCGATCTTCTCGATCACCCGCTGGATGCGTTCCATGACCTCGGCGAAATCGAAGCTGACCTCGGTCTTTTGCAGGCCAAAGTCGCGGGCACGGCGGGCATAGCCGAGCATCTTCGCAGAACGGATCAGCGCCTTGCTGGGCACGCAGCCGGTGTTGAGGCAGTCGCCGCCCATCTTGTGTTTTTCGATCAGTGCCACCCGCGCCTTCACGGTGGCGGCGATCAACGCCGAGACCAGCCCCGCCGAACCGCCGCCAATCACCACCAGGTTGTAATCGAATGTCTTCGGCGGCGGATAGTGTTGCCGGGCCTTGCGCCGCTTGAGCCATTCGACGAACTTCTTCGCCAGCAGGGGAAACAGGCCCAGCAGGGCGAAGGACAGCAGCAGGCTGGGCGACAGAATGCCGGACAGGGAGTCCAGTTTGGCCAGCTGGCTGCCGGCATTCACATAGACGATGGTGCCCGGTAGCATGCCGATCTGGCTGACCACATAGAAGCGCCACGCCTTCATGGGGGTCAGGCCCATCACCAGGTTGATGATGAAAAAGGGAAAGATGGGGATCAGGCGCAGGGTGAACAGATAGAAATCACCGTCGCGCTCGATGCCGTCGTTGACCGCCTTGAGCTTGTCGCCGAAACGCCTCTGCACATAATCGCGCAACAGGAAACGGGAGATGAGAAAGGCCAGGGTGGCGCCGATGGTGCTGGCGAAGGAAATGATCACGACGCCGTAGAGCAGGCCGAAAATGGCACCACCCGCCAGGGTCATGATGGCGGCGCCGGGCAGCGACAGGGCGGTGACCACCACGTATAACAAAAAATAGATGGCGATGGTCGGCGCCTGATGGCTGGCGTAGTAGTCGAGGAAGGCCTGGTGTTGTGCCTTGAGGAAGTCGAGGGTCAGATACTGGCCGAGATCGAGGATGAAAAAGGCGGCAATCAGTGCGGCGACGAAAAGCAGAACGACACGACGGGAATTCATGAAATGTTCCTGGTTTGTTGCGGATTGTCGTTATCCTGAACCTGCGGACTCGGGATGATAAGGGTTCTCGGACGCAAATACAGTGCCACAGTTACAGTGGGCGTGAAGATTTGTTGCCCGGAAAGCAGTCTGGGTGGTATCTGCTCACGTCCCTGGACATGATCTATATGGTCGCCGGGTTGATAAGTGGGGAGTGGTTACGCTGGGTCGATTCCCCTGCGGAGAGGGGGGCGGCGGAAAAATCTCCGCAAAATATGCCAAACTAGGGTCTCCGCAGCGTACCAACGAGAAAACAGCATGAGCGAAGAACAGCCCTCTGTCGAACTGCGCATCCTGCGCGCCATGCGTCGCACCCTGACCAATGTGGCCAAGGACACCTACACCCCGCCCGGCATGCGTCACCCCCTGTCGGAAGAGACCATCAACGACATCCGCGAGTGTCTCACGCTGATCAGCTCACGCGAGCACGAGTTGGGCGGCGTGAGCGGCGATGACCGTCCACATTTCACCGACGAGGTGAGCGATACGGTGGTGGTGCAGCTCGATACCCGCGGCCTGAAGAAAAAAGACTAGGAGTCTGTCGGATTTGGGCAATCGTAGCGAGCATGGTGGGAGAGCGAGTCAAAATGTTACCGATTTTGAGGCGAATAGTGGTTCTATTTAACGAAAAATCGGGAACATTTTGGCCGCCCTCCCGCCAGCGCAGTCGATTGTTCCCAAGTCCGACAGACTTCTAGCCTTGCTGCAAGTGGCTGGCCGTTTCGTCCTTTCAGCGCTCCGCCGTCGCCGGCCCGGGTTGCTGGCGCTGTTTGCCGTGGCAATGTGCCTGGGCGGGGGGGCGCAGGCACTGAGTTTCCCCCTGCCGGCGGCCGGCAACAACCTGGTGGGGCAGATTCAATACACCATGATCCGCCAGGGCGAGACCTTGATGGACATCGCCCGCCGCTTCGATGTGGGTTTCAATGAGCTGGTGTCCGCCAACCCGGCGGTCGATCCCTGGCTGCCGGATACGGGAACCCGGGTGGTGGTGCCGACCCGTTTCGTTCTGCCGTCGCGCCCCTGGCGGGGCATCGTCATCAACCTGGTGGAGATGCGGCTGTACTACTTCCCCGAACCCGCGCCGGGCCAGCCGGGAATGGTGGTGACCTATCCCGTCGGCATCGGCCGCGAGGGCTGGTCGACGCCGCTGGGCGAATTCTCGGTGGTGGAGAAGATCGAGCATCCCAGCTGGACCGCGCCCGCCTCCATCGTCGCGGAAATGGCCGCCGAGGGACTGGCCACGCAACGGCATATCCCCCCCGGTCCCGACAACCCGCTGGGCGACTACGCCCTCATGCTCAGTGAGCCCGGCTATCTGCTGCATGGCACCAACCGGCCCTTCAGTATCGGCATGCGCGTCAGCCATGGCTGCATCCGCCTCTACCCGGAGGACATCGAAGCGCTGTTTTCCCGCGTGCCGCGCGGGGTGTCGGTGCGTATTGAAAACGAGGCCTACAAGGTCGGGCGCGAGGATGCCGTGCTGTTCCTGGAGGCCCACGCGCCGCTGTCAGAGGAGAAGAACCAGCAGGGTGTCAGCCTGACGCCGGTGGTGTCGCAGCTGGTGCAGGTTTCCCATCGGCGGCTGGCGGACAAGGACTGGGAGCGCATCATGGCGGTGGCCAACCGTCACAGCGGGGTGCCCGAGCCGGTGGTCGCGCAGTGTCCACAGCCTGAATTCGGCAATGGCTGGCTGCTGCAACTGGGGGCGTTTGAAGACGAGACGCGGGCAGAGCGACTGGCGAAGCGGTTGCGGACATCGGTGTCTTCGGCCAGTGTGCGCGCCTGTGGCAGTGATGGCCTGTGCCGGGTGATGGTGGGGCCGTTCAGTGACTGCCTGGCGCTGTATCAAACGGCGCAGGTGATCAGGGACGAGTTCGGGGTCGAGGGATTCATTGTCGCGGCACCGCAGGATACCGCGGGCAATGAACCCTTGAGCCTGAATCCGTAGGTTTATGGCGGATGAAGCGTGTAACGGCTTGATGCGTATCGCGTAATGAAAAATCGAGGGAATAGCGGGGACTATTGTCGAGATTTTTCATAGTGCGAGACGTATCAATGCGTTGTGCGATTCGCCGTCATGAACCTTCGGATTCAGGTTGAAGTAAAGGCCGCCCGGCCGCTACGCCAGGCGTGGACAGGAAAGGTTATTTCGCGATGGCCTTCTGGAACATGCGGTCGGCCTTCTCGCTGGCCCGCTGAGCCTCGGTCTTGGCGGCCTCGGCCTCGCGCAGGGCGCGGTCGGCGGTGGCCTGGGCACGGGCGATGTCGGACGCGGAGCGATCCGCCGCCGCCTTGGCCTCCTCGGCCATCTTCTCTGCGCGGATGGCGGTAGTCTGCGCATTGGCCGCCATGGTCTTCGCCTCGTCCGCGGTCTTCTGCGCCGTGGCGATATCGGCTGCCATCTTGTCGATGTCTTCTTTCGAGGTGGTCGCGCAACCACCCAGCAGCAGGAGGGCGCTTAATCCGATGGCAATGGTCAAATATTTAGTCATGACGATGTTCCCTTGGTTGGTTTGGAAATCGAGTCTTGGCTGTGACAGCATACCTGCCAATCACGGTGAAAAACAGTACATGCCGGTCTCGCGGACCGTGGCCGAATCTACTACAAAAGCACTGTTTTTGCCCTTGTTTTTGGTCAATTTTGCGAGATGACCCAGGCAATCACCCGCCTGGCCCTCGATGATAATGGGGGCAAGGTGGAGCATTTTCATGGCAATTGCCCACAGGGCGTTGAAAAACCTGATTTTTCATGGGGCGACGGAAAACGGCAACATGCGATGGGCCGGGCCCAAGGCGGCGCACCCCGGCGGGCCGGGCCGGGGCCCATCTGTTAGAATCCCCGTCCCATGGACGTATCCCACATTATCGAAGACCTCAACGAGGCCCAGCGCGAGGCGGTGTGCGCCCCGCCCGGTCACGCCCTGGTGCTGGCCGGCGCCGGCAGCGGCAAGACCCGCGTGCTGGTGCACCGCATCGCCTGGCTGGTGCGCACCGAGGCGGTGTCGCCCTACAGCATCCTCGCCGTCACCTTCACCAACAAGGCCGCCGCCGAGATGCGCGGGCGCATCGAGGGCCTGCTGGCGCTGCCGGTGGGCGGCATGTGGGTGGGCACCTTTCACTCCCTGGCCCATCGCCTGCTGCGCATGCACTGGAAGGACGCCGGCCTGCCGCAGACCTTCCAGATCCTCGACAGCGACGACCAGTACCGCACCCTCCGCCGCATCCTCCGCGACCTGCAATTGGACGAGGCGCAGTGGCCGCCGCGCCAGGCGCAGTGGTTCATCAATTCGCGCAAGGACGAAGGCCAGCGCCCCGAGCACATCGAGGACTTCGGCGACCCCTTCCAGAAACAGATGATCCGCATCTATCGCGCCTACGAAGACCTCTGCCAGCGCACCGGGCTGGTGGATTTCGCCGAGCTGCTGCTGCGCGCCCACGAGCTGTGGTTGAAGAACCCGCGCCTGCTCGAACACTACCGCGAACGCTTCCAGCACATCCTGGTGGACGAATTCCAGGACACCAACGCCATCCAGTATGCGTGGATACGCCTGCTGGCCGGCACGCGCTCTCACGTCTTCGCCGTCGGCGACGACGACCAGTCCATCTACGGCTGGCGCGGCGCGCGCATCGAGAACATCCAGCAGTTCAGCCGCGATTTCAGTGGCGCGCACACCGTGCGTCTGGAACAGAACTACCGCTCCACCGGCAACATCCTCAAGGCCGCCAACGCCCTCATCGAGCACAATGCCGAGCGCCTGGGCAAGAATCTGTGGACCGCCGATGCCGACGGTGAGCCTATTCGTCGTTATGCCGCGTTCAACGAGCGCGACGAGGCGCGCTTCATCGTCGAGCGCATGCAGGACTGGGTGGACGATGGCGGCAGATACCACGACTGCGCCGTGCTGTACCGCTCCAACGCCCAGTCGCGGGTGCTGGAAGAGGCGCTGATCCAGGCCGGCGTGCCCTATCGCGTCTATGGCGGCCTGCGCTTCTTCGAGCGCCAGGAAATCAAGGACGCCATGGCCTATCTGCGCCTGCTCGCCAACCGTCGTGACGACGCCGGCTTCGAGCGCGTGGTCAACACGCCGACGCGTGGCATCGGTGAACGCACCGTATCCGCCGCGCGCGAATATGCCCGTCAGCACAATCTTGCCCTGTGGGATGCCGCCACCGCGATGGTTGAACAAAAGCTGCTGCCGGCGCGCGCCGCCAATGCCCTGCGTGGCTTTCTCGAGCTGATCGAGGAAATGGGCGCGGCCACCGCCAGCATGGCGCTGCACGAGCAAATGGAGCACCTGATTCATCATAGCGGCCTGCGCGCCCACTACGAGAAGGAGCGTGGCGAGAAGGCCCAGGCGCGCATCGAAAACCTCGAAGAACTGGTCAACGCCGCGCGCTATTTCGACCCCAGCGACGAGACCCCGGAGGGAGAGGAGCCGCTGGACGACATCTCCGCCTTCATCGCCCACGCGGCGCTGGAGGCCGGTGAAAAACAGACCAGCGGTGGCGAGGATGGCGCCCAGCTGATGACCCTGCATTCGGCCAAGGGTCTCGAATTCCCGTTAGTCTTCTTGTGTGGCATGGAGGAAGGCCTGTTCCCGCACAAGATGTCCATCGAGGAACCGGGGCGGCTGGAAGAGGAGCGGCGCCTCTGCTACGTCGGTATCACCCGCGCGCGACAGCGCCTTTACCTGACGCACGCCGAGGCGCGACGCCTGTATGGGTCGGAGACCTTCCCTCACCGTTCGCGCTTTCTCGACGAGATCCCCGCCGAACTCATCGAGGAGGTGCGCCTCGGCGGCAGCGTCGCCATGCCGGCCAGCGATCACGGCTTCGGCGCCACCCCGGTGCAGCAGGAAAGCAACGGTTTGCGGTTAGGTCAGCGCGTGCAGCATGCCAAGTTCGGCGAAGGGGTGGTGCTGGATGTGGAAGGGCAGGGCGCGCAGGCGCGGGTGCACGTCAACTTCGATGCGCAGGGGGGCAAGTGGTTGATGATGGCCTATGCCAATCTGCAGCCGGTCTGACACCCGTCGCAACGGCTGACAACAACCTGTAGGAGCGCCTTCAGGCGCGACAGCCAGAGGTGAAAAACGTGATCGCGCCTGAAGGCGCTCCTACAGGCGGATGGATTGCATGTTGGCGGGAAGAGCTGTCGCGGGCATGGCCCGCTGCTACATTTTTTCATTGCTGTGGACACGAACAGAACAGGGCGGAATCCATCCGCCCTGTTCTGTTTTCATGTTTGCTTTTATTCAGAAGCGCAGCATCACGCCGCCGTAGATGCCGGAAAACTCAAAGTCGGTTTTGGTGTCCACGCTGTCTTCATCGATCTTGAATTTCTGCGTGCGATAGCCGAGTTCGATGGCCGGCTGGATGACGGGGACGATATCAAAGGTGTAGTCCACCTTGGCGCGGGCGTCATAGAGCTTGGTGTCGCCGTAGCCGATGTATTTGATGTCTGCTTCGAGGCCGATATTCGTCGTTGGAATCTGTGCGCGGGTGCGGACGTACAGCATGGGGATGGGCAGGCTGCCGGAGTCGCTGTAGGTGCTGAGCGGATTGCGCAGCTCGTAGCTGTAGTCGACCAGCTTCAGGTCCAGGCCCAGATCCAGGGTGGCCCAGAAGGTGTTGTCGAGCAGGTTGTAGTACAGCACGATGTCGGTCTGTTTCATCTCGAGTTTGCTGTAGGCATTGATGCCATAGGTATTGCCCGCCCAGGTGAAGCTCTTTTTCGTGTAGCCCTCGAAGCTGGGGGTGGTGTATTCGATGCGTACATTGGGCAGCACGGGTACCGGGTGTTTGACGTTGAGCCACAGGTAGGAAATGTTTTCTTTCTGGTAACCCAGGTCGTCACTGAGGCTGGGAATGTAGCTGCTGCCGGACGCCTTGTCGGTGACGGTTCCGCTGGGTTCGCTTTGCCAGATGCCGGCGCCGGCCTCGATGCGCAGGAAGTCGGCCTGTGCGATACCGCTGGTGAGAGCCGCCAGGGTGGCGACGATGAGCTTCTTCTTCATGGGTTTCCCTCGCGTTGAAAGATTGACTTGATCGGTTATCGGCCGATGTGTGTGATATTCCAGTTGTTTTTTATCAGCGGCGATAAATCATTGAGCCGTTGCCGTATTGTCGCCGTTTCCGAGCCGAAAATAAAAGGTGGCGCCCCGCCCGGGTTCGCCTTCCGCCCATACCTCGCCATGGTGGCGATGGATGATGCGCTGCACGATGGCCAGTCCGATGCCGGTGCCTTCGTATTCGTCCCAGCCATGCAGGCGTTGAAAGGCCTCGAACAGTTTATCAACGTATTTCATGTCGAATCCGGTTCCATTGTCGTGCAGCCGATAGATCCGCGCGCCATCTTGCAGGCGGCTGTCGAAGTCTATCCTGGCATGGGCGGTCTTGCGGGTGTATTTCCAGGCGTTGGCGAGGAGATTGCCGAGGGCGATGCGCAGCAGGCGCTCGTCGCCTTCGGCCCGCATGTGCGCGGCAATGCGCACATCGACCTGCCGTTGTGGCGATTGCTCGCGCAATTCATCGATGATGTCGCGGGCCAGCGCCGACAGGTCCACGGTGGAGAAAACCAGGCTCTGGCGGTTTACGCGCGACAGCATGAGCAGGTCGTCGATGATGTGCCCCATGCGCACCGCCGCGCCGCGTATCCGTTGCAGGTGCTGTCTGCCGTCGTCGCTCAGGGTGTCGGCGCAGTCTTCCTGCAGGGCCTGGGAGAAGCCGTCCAGGGCGCGCAGGGGGGAGCGCAGGTCGTGGGAGACGGAATAGGTGAAGGACTCGATTTCCTCGGTGCGTTCGCGGACCCGTGACTCCAGCTCGCTCTCGCGATCCTGGGCGGCGAGCTGCGCGGCATGGATGCGCTGGTCGGCCGCCTCGATGGCGCAGGCGAGGTGTTTCAGCTCGTCCTGGCGCGTCTGCAAGCCGGGTAGTCGCACCTCGCCGCTGCCGAGCCGGGGCAGCACCTTGCTGGCCTGTTCCAGCGGGCGGGCCAGCCAGCGGGCCAGGAAGCGCGCCGAGACCAGCAGGATGCCCAGGAACACGAGTTCGTAGAGCAGGTAGTTGACGGCCAGCTGGTGTTGCAGGGCGAGCATGGGCTGGGGGTCGAGGTCGAGGGTGATGTCGCCTACCTTCTTGCCGCTGAAGTGGATCGGATAGCGCACCATCAGCATCACGGTGGGTTGTTGCCGCCAGAGGAGGCGCTGACCGTTGCCGGCCTGCTGCGCGCGGTCGAAGGCCGAGTGGGGATCGGGTTTCAACAGGGGATGTTCACGCGGGTGGCTGTGACCGACGATCAGGCCGTCGTTGTCGGTCACGGAGATTTCCCGGATGTGGTACAGCAGGCCGGTGCTGTTGTCGGCGTGGTGGCGCCGGTAGACGGCATCGAGCCGTTTCCATAACGCAAAATGCTTGCCGTAGAAGACGTCGTCGGCGATCACCAGGCTCAGGGTGTCGGCGAGGTGGCGGGCGTCGGCCTCGAGGATGTGGCGCAGCTGGCTGCGTTCCTTCTGGTAATCGAACAGGCCGTAGATGGTGGCGATGCTGAAGCCGCCGATGATCAGCAGGGCCATGATCTGGCGATAAAACGATTGGCGTATCCAGTCGATCACCGCGGGCCGTCCCGCGGCCATCCCAGCGCGCGCATCATGTCTTCGATGGGGCGGTAGAAGTCGTCGTCCCTGGCGGTGAAGCCGTCGAGGCCGAAATCCTCCAGCAGTTCCTTGCCGGCGGGCCTTTGGTCGAGTGTGGTCAGGGTTTGTTGCAGGCGCTTGATGGTCCCTTGATCCACCGCCTTGCCGGCCACGATGGGGGTAAAGGGAAAGGGGCCGAGGCGTTCGATCTCGTGCAGTTGCCGGCGGGTCTGGGGGTGCATCCTGAGGTATTCGTGCCATACGTACTCGTCGACGGCGGCGACATCGGCCAGGCCGCTGGCCACGGCCTCGATGCTGCGTTCGTGGTTGCCGGCGTGCAACAGCAGGCGGAAGTAGTTCTGGATCTCGAAACCCGCCTGTTTCAGACGGTAGGCCGGCGCCACATAACCGGAGTTGGAGCGTCCGTCGGAATAGGCGAAGACCTGGCCGCGGAAGGCTTGCAGGGTCTTTTCGGGGCGTTCGCGGCGGCTGATGATCAGGCTGTGGTAGCGTGGCTGGCCGCGCAACAGGGGAATGCCGACCAGCTGCTGGCCATCCTTGACGCGGTCTTCGACATAGGGCGCGCCGCCGGTCCAGCCGAGGGCGTCCGGGTCCTTGCGCAGGGCGGCCGAGAGGGCGTCATAGCTGTCGACGAAGCGCACCTGCAAGGGGTAGCCGGTGGCCTCGCCGAGGATCCTGGCGAAGGCCTCGATGCGCCCGGCGTTGTCGCTGTTGAGGATCACGCCGCTGACGATGAAGGGGTGGACGAGGCGATCGTCGTGGCTGGGGTGGGCCTGCGCGGCGCCTGCCAGCAGGCAAAGGGAGAGCCCGGCGACCCATTGCCAGGGGCGTGCTGGGTGTTGCCTGTGTGCCGTCCGTCGCTGGCTGTGCATGCGGGTTCCCTGGTGTCGCGCTTGGCGCTATGTCTGTGGCCGGCTGCGTTTGCTGCGCAGCCATTTTAGCAGAGCTTCCCATTGTTCGAGGTCGTGCGCCACCAGTGAGGGTGGCAGTTCGAAGAGGCCGAGGCCGCGTTCCTCGGCGCGGATGTAGTTCTGGGTGTCGCGCAGGCTGGCGACGAAGGGGATCTTGAGACTGTTGAGGAATTTTTCCAGGCGCTGATAGACGAGGGTGTGTTCGCGCACCCGGTTGGCCACCACCGCCAGCCTGGTCTGCTTGCGGGAGACCTTGCCCACGGTGAGCAGCTCGCCGATGAAGCGCGAGGCGGCGCGGATGTCGATGGGCGAGGGCAACACGGGGATGATCAGGGTCTCGGCGCGGCGCACCAGGGCGGTGAGTTCGCGGCCCTTGATGCCGGCCGGGGCGTCGTGGATGGCGATTTCGGTACCGCGCGGGATGCGCGCCCCCTCGGCGGTGGCGTCGACGCCGGTGATGGGGGCGGCGTCATCCGGGCGCGCCGCCAGCCATTCCAGGCTGGAGGCCTGCGGGTCGTGGTCCACCAGCGATACCGCCTTGCCCTGAGTGGCGTAGTGGCTGGCGAGATTGCTGGCCAGGGTGCTCTTGCCGCAGCCGCCCTTGGCGTTCAACAACATGATGGTGCGCATCGTGGCTCCCTTCTGCCGGTGACCTGTGATTATAGAGGTCCGCGTGGTATTTCGGGCAACTCGATGCCCAGTTCGTCCCAGATGTCATCGACACGTTGGCGAATTTCTTCAGTCATCTGAATCGGCTCGCCCCATTCGCGGTTGGTCTCGCCCGGCCACTTGTTGGTGGCGTCGAAGCCCATCTTCGAGCCCAGGCCGGACACCGGCGAGGCGAAGTCCAGGTAGTCGATGGGGGTGTTTTCGACGATGGTGGTGTCGCGCGCCGGGTCCATGCGCGTGGTCATGGCCCAGATCACGTCCTGCCAGTTGCGGATGTCCACGTCGTTGTCGCACACCACCACGAACTTGGTGTACATGAACTGGCGCAGGAAGGACCACACCCCCAGCATCACCCGCTTGGCGTGGCCGGGATACTGCTTCTTCATGCTCACGCAGGCCCAGCGGTAGGAACAGCCCTCGGGCGGCAGGTAGAAATCGACGATCTCCGGGAACTGCTTCTGCAGGATGGGCACGAACACCTCGTTCAGCGCCACGCCAAGCACGGCGGGCTCGTCCGGCGGGCGGCCGGTGTAGGTGCTGTGGTAGATGGGCTCGCGGCGCTGGGTGATGCGCTCGATGGTGAATACGGGGAAGCGGTCCACCTCGTTGTAGTAGCCGGTGTGATCGCCGAAGGGGCCTTCGTCGGCCTCGTCGCCGGCCTCCAGATAGCCTTCCAGCACGAACTCGGCGGAGGCGGGGATCTGCAGCTCCGAGCCCAGGCATTGCGCCACCTCGGTCTTGGCGCCGCGCAGCAGGCCGGCGAAGGCATATTCCGACAGGGCATCCGGCACCGGCGTCACCGCGGCGAGGATGGTGGCCGGGTCGGCGCCCAGGGCCACGGCGATGGGGAAGCGCTCGCCCGGATGGGCCTCGCACCAGTCGCGGAAATCCAGCGCGCCGCCGCGGTGCGCCAGCCAGCGCATGATGACGCGATTGCGGCCGATCACCTGCTGGCGGTAGATGCCCAGATTTTGTCTCTCTTTATTGGGGCCCTTGGTGACCACCAGCCCCCAGGTGATCAGCGGGCCGGCGTCGCCCGGCCAGCAGGTCTGGATCGGCAGCTTCGACAGGTCCACGTCCTCGCCTTCCATCACCACCGCCTGACAGGGTGGGCGCTTGACCACCTTCGGCGCCATGTTCAGCACCTGCTTGAATACCGGCAGCTTGTCCCAGGCGTCCTTCATGCCCTTAGGTGGGTCCGGCTCCTTGAGGAAGGCCAGCAGCTTGCCCACCTCGCGCAACGCGGTGACCGACTCCTCGCCCATGCCCAGCGCCACCCGGTGTGCAGTGCCGAACAGATTGGCCAGCACCGGGATCTCCGAGTCCTTGACGTTCTCGAACAACAGCGCCGGGCCGCCGGCGCGCAGGGTGCGGTCGCAGATCTCGGTCATTTCGAGATTGGGATCGACTTCATGGCTGACGCGCACCAGCTCGCCGCGGGCCTCCAGTTGCGCCATGAAGTCGCGCAGGTCTTGGTATTTCATCGGAAAGTCAGGGCCTTTGCCTTTTTGTTCGGAGCCGCAAGGATAGCAGAAAGCGGCCCCGGCGCTGCCCGCAAGCCGGGTGGCGTCGAAATTTTTTACACCCAGGGGGAGTTCAAATGAAAAGGTTGTTTTAGTGGCTATTGGTTGATATCACGCCGCAATGGTATAAAAATCCATCTACTTTATGGTTGGGCGTACGGGTTCCGTGGTGGCCTGTGGCTGTCGAATTTTTTACATAACGGGAAAAGATATTATCCCGATATCTGCCAACCTGTTGAGTGAAAACAGAATTCACGTCGAGGCATGAAAAGTGCATAACCGCAACTTGATGTAGTTTCTACATGGGTCGATTTCAGACTGCGGAAAGCTATCAAAACGGGGTGTTTACAGTGACCAAAAAGCAGAGTTCCAAAACCTTGCGCTTGCTCCTTTCTTCGGTCCCGTGGCTTGTCCTTGTTCTTGGTCCCGGCATGGCTTCCGCGGTCATGTTGAGTTTTGAGCCGCCTGGCCAGAACGTCGAGCTGGGCCAGCAGGCCACGGTCGATATCTATGTGCGCGATCTGGCGGGGAGCAGAATTGGCGCCTTTGACTTCAATGTTGAATATGATTCCTCGGTGTTGTCAGTGGACAGCGTGGCGTTCGGTTCTGGCTTGGGCGCCTCCCTGGGTTCGTTTCAAGACGTTCAGATACCAAGCGCTGGTCAGGTAAATATTGCTGAGCTGGCATTTGTTTTCGATCTGAGTCCATTTCAGGATGGGGTCAGCGACTTTTTATTGTTTTCTCTTACCTTTGATACGGTGGCGGCCGGGATGAGTTCGCTGGGCTTCAGCGAAAACATCCTGGGCATGGCCGGTGGCTATCTGGCCGATGAAATTGGCTTGCCTGTCGGGCCGGTAAACGCTGGAAGTGGTTATGTCACCGTCGTTCCCGGGCCAGTTGCGTTGCCCGAGCCGGCCAGCATATTGTTGCTGGCGGCAGGCCTTGCCGGGCTGATGCGCCGTAAAAGTTCATTTAACCTGAACCCACGGATTCAGGTTTAAATCATGAAGGAATAGTCGGACGCCGAATGACCGGGCTGCCTGTTCCGGTTGCGCAGACAATCCGCAAAAACAACCACTCTGTGAGTCAGCAACAGATGCTGAGGTGTAAGGTTGAGGTATAAGGAGAGACCGTCGTCATGAGTAAAAAATATCTGACAGCCCCCCGGGTTTTTGCCTTTTTGCTCTTGCTGATAAGCAGTTTTGGCAGTCTGTCGGCGCAGGCGCGTATCTGCGACGTTGATGATGATGGCGATATTGATCGCATCGATATTGGCCAGATCTTTGCGGCTCGCAATACGGCGGCCAGCAGCCCCGAGGATCCCCGGGATGCGGATGGTGACGGATTTATTACGGTCGCTGATGGGCGGCAATGTGTTGCGCAATGCACCCTGGCAAATTGTGCTCCGGTTACCCCCAATACAGTGCCGGTGGCCGATGCCGGCCTGGATCAGAGTGTTTTCAGGGGTGATCTTGTAAGTCTGGACGGGAGTGGCTCCAGCGATGCGGACGGCGACACCCTGGCATTTTCCTGGTCTCTGCTCAGCCGGCCGGCAGGTAGTGAAGCGCTGCTGGCAAACGCCCAATCAGCCAGCCCGTCCTTTGTCGCCGATGTGGCTGGCACTTACATTGTCCAGCTGATTGTCAATGATGGTAAGGCAGATAGCACGCCCGACACGGTCAGCATTACGGCCACGGAGGCGCCTGTTGCGGTGCCGGATGTTGTTGGCCAACCGCAAGTTGCCGCTGAAGCGGCTATTACTGGCGCCGGCCTGACGGTCGGTAGCGTCACGAATCAATACAGCGACACCGTGCCCGCCGGCACAGTCATCAGCCAGAACCCGGCTGCGGGTGTATCCGTCGCCGCTGGCAGCGCCGTGGACCTGGTGGTCTCCGACGGCCCTGCGCCGGTGCTGGTGCCGGGTGTCGTTGGCCAGCCGCAAGCTGCCGCTGAAGCGGCCATTACCGGCGCCGGCCTGACGGTCGGTAACGTCACCAATCAATACAGCGACACCGTGCCCGCCGGCACGGTCATCAGCCAGAGCCCGGCAGCGGGCATATCCGTTGCCGTCGGCAGCGCTGTGGATCTGGTGGTCTCCGATGGTCCTGCACCCGTCTTGGTGCCGGGTGTTGTTGGTCAGACCCAGGCTGCGGCTGAAGCAGCCATCACGGGCGCTAGCCTGACTGTTGGCAACGTTACTACCCAAAACAGCGACACTGTGCCTGCTGGCAATGTGATCAGCCAGAGTCCTGCGGCCGGCGCCAGCGTTGCCGCCGGCAGCGCTGTGGACCTGGTGGTCTCCGACGGTCCCGCGCCGGTGCTGGTGCCGGGCGTTGTTGGTCAGACCCAGGCCGCGGCTGAAGCGGCCATCACCGGCGCTGGATTGGTAGTTGGTAGCGTCACCAATCAATACAGCGACACTGTGCCCGCCGGCACGGTCATCAGCCAGAACCCGGCAGCGGGCATATCCGTTGCCGCCGGAAGCGCTGTGGACCTGGTGGTCTCCGACGGCCCTGCGCCGGTGCTGGTGCCGGGTGTCGTTGGCCAGCCGCAAGCTGCCGCTGAAGCGGCCATCACGGGTGCCGGCCTGACGGTTGGTGGCGTCGCGACCCAAAACAGCGACACCGTGCCGGCGGGCAATGTGATCAGCCAGAATCCTGCCGCCGGCGCCTCCGTTGCCGCCGGCAGCGCCGTGGACTTGGTGGTCTCCAGTGGCCCGGCCACTTCAGGCCTTCCCCTTGATGTCTTTATTTCCGTATCACCACAAATCATTGATGTCGGTGGGACGACCACGGTTACTGTCAGCAGCACCGGTGGCGCCGGCGGGGTGAGCCTTGAACTCTTCGTTGATGGTGCCCCTGTTCTGCTCGATGCAGCAAATCAGGTCACGCTGACGGGTACCACCATTGGTTCGCATCAGTTGCGCGCCACGGCCAGCGACAGTGAGGAGCTGGTTGACCGGGAGAGCTATTTCAGCGTGCGGGATCCCGCCGATACCACGGCGCCAACGGCGATCATCTCGACGCCGGTGACCGATAGCGAGATAACGGCTCCAGTGAATGTCATCGGGACGGCGAATGACGTGAACCTCGCGCAGTACCAGCTGATGATTTCGCCCGCTGACCAGAATCAATACACGGAGATTGCGCGTGGCACCTTGCCGGTCATCGATGATGTGCTCGGTGTCTTCGACCCCACCCAGCTCGAAAACGGTATCTATGATGTCGCCCTGATCGTCACCGACGTTAATGGCCTGCAGAGTTCGACGGTTGTCCAGTATCAGGTCAGCGGTGACATGAAAGTGGGCAATTTCTCCTTCACCGTGGAAGATCTTTCCATTCCCGTAGCGGGCATTCCCATCACCATCAACCGCACCTATGACACGCGCAAGCGCTTTGGCAGCAGTGACTTCGGTTATGGCTGGAGCATCGACTATCAGGACGTCAAGGTAGAGGAAAACATCAGGCTCGGTCTCAACTGGACGCAGACGGCCAGCGGCGGGTTCTTCCCCAATTACTGTGTCGAGCCGGTTGGCGCCCATGTGGTGACGGTCACCCTGCCGGGTGGCAAGGTGGAAAAATTCAACATGGGGGTCAGCCCTCGTTGCCAGCTGCTGGTTCCTTTGCAGTATGTCACCCCCGTGTTTACCGCCCAGGCGGGATCCAGCTCAACCCTGGTGCCGCAAAGTGTTGGCCAGCTTTGGTACAACGGCGGCAGATTGCTTGAAACCTTCCTGTTCGACGTCTATGACCCAAGCCGCTACACCCTCACCACGGCCGAAGGCTACGTCTACGAACTGGACCAGAACTTCGGTATCCGCACCGTCACGGACCCCAATGGCAATACCCTGACCTATTCGTCCAGCGGCATCACCCACTCCTCGGGCAAGGGCGTCACCTTCGATCGTGACGGCCAGGGCCGCATCACCCGCATCACCGATCCCAACGGCAATGTCATCGACTATGCCTACAACGTCAATGGCGACCTGGAGTCCGTCACCAACCAACTGGGTGAAGTCACCCGCCACCGCTACAACCGCAATCATGCGCTCACCGAATACATCGACCCCCGCGGCATCACCCCGGCGCGCAACATCTACAACGATGAAGGCCGCCTCATCGCCACCGAAGACGCCGATGGCAACCGCATCGAGCTGACCCACGACGTGGCGGGGCGCCAGGAAGTGATCCGCGACCGCCTCGGCAACGTCACCATCGTGGCCTATGACGACAACGGCTACGTCACGGCGCAGACCGATGCCCAGGGCAACACCACCACCTACAGCCACGACAGCCGCGGCAACGAACTGTCGAAGACCGACCCGCTGGGCAACACCGTCACCAAGACCTTCGACGTCAATGACAACCCGCTCACCGAGACCGACCCCCTCGGCAACACCATCACGCGCAGCTTCAACAGCCGCAACCAGCTGCTGACGACCACCGACAAGAACGGCAACGTCACCGCCAATACCTATGACAGCCGCGGCAACCTGACCCAGACCACCGACCCCCTCGGCAACAGCCGCAGCATGGGCTTCGATGGCAGCGGCAACATCACCAGCATGGTCGATGAGAGCGGCGCCGCCACCACCTTCACCTACGACGCCAGCGGCAACAAGCTGACCGAAACCGACGCACTCGGCAATACCGTCAGCTACGTCTACGACGCCAACGGCAATCCCCTCGAAGAAACCCGCACCCGCCTCGACGGCGGCACCCCCGTCACCGTCACCACCCGCAAGGCCTATGACGCCGCCAACCGCGTCATCGCCGAGACCGACGGCGAAGGCCACACCGCCGTCACCGAATACAACGCCCTCGGCAAGGTCTCCGCCCAGGTCGACAGGAGCGGCAACCGCACCGAATTCGACTACGACGCGCGCGGCAACCTCATCCGCACCCGCTTCCCGGACGGCACCGAAACCCGCGCCAGCTATGACGCCGAAGGCAACAAGGTCAGCGAGACCGACCAGGCCGGCAACACCACCACCTACGCCTACGACGCCCTCAAGCGCCTCATCCAGACCACCTACGCCGACGGCAGCCAGCTCAGCAACGCCTACGACGCCGCCGGCCGCCTGATCAGCGTCACCGACGCCCGCGGCAACACCACCCAGTACCAATACGACGCCGCCGGCCGCCGCACCCGCGTCATCGACCCCCTCGGCAACCAGACCGACTACACCTATGACGCCAACGGCAACCAGACCGCCGTCACCGACGCCCGCGGCAATACCACCCAATACGTCTTCGACGCCCTCAACCGCCGCATCAAAACGGTCTTCCCCGACGGCACCGAAATCAACATCACCTACGACGCCCTCGGCCGCAAGACCGCCGAGACCGATCAGGCCGGCGTCACCACCCACTACGCCTACGACGCCCTCGGCCGCCTCACCCAGGTCACCGACGCCCTCGGCGGCCAGACCACCTACACCTACGACGCCCTCGGCAACAAACTCACCCAGACCGACGCCGAAGGCCGCACCACACGCTGGACCTACGACAACGCCGGCAACGTCCTCAGCCGCACCCTCCCGCTGGGCCAGCGCGAAACCTTCACCTGGGACGCCAACGGCAACAAGCTCAGCCACACCGACTTCAACGGCGACACCACCACCTACGCCCACGACAGCCGCAACCGCCTGATCCGCAAGACCTACCCCGACGGCAGCACCGTCAGCTACACCTACACCGCCACCGGCAAACGCGACACCGTCACCGACAGCCGCGGCCTCACCCGCTACCACTACGACAACCGAGACCGCCTCACCCGCATCGACTACCCCGATGGCCGCTACATCGCCTACGCCTACGACGCCGCCGGCAACCGCACCCGCGTCACCACCCCCGCCGGCGCCACCACCTACGGCTTTGACGCCCTCAACCGCCTCGCCAGCGTCACCGACCGCGACGGCGGCACCACCACCTACGGCTACGACGCCAACGGCAACCGCGCCAGCGTCCGCCACCCCAACGGCACCAACACCACCTACACCTACGACCCCCTCAACCGCCTCACCCGGCTCGAAAACCGCAGAAGCGACGGCAGCCTCATCACCAGCTACCAATACACCCTCGGCGCCGCCGGCAACCGCCTGCGCATCGACGAAAACGGCCGCCGCATCGACTACACCTACGACGCCCTCTACCGCCTCACCCGCGAAACCGTCACCGACCCCCTGCACGGCAACAGCCAGATCGACTACGTCTACGACCGGGTCGGCAACCGCCTCAGCAAGACCATCGACAGCCTGCTCACCGTCAACTACAGCTACGACGCCAACGACCGCCTGCAGAGCGAAGGCAGCACCACCTACAGCTACGACGCCAACGGCAACACCCTCGGCAAGGACGACGGCAGCCTCACCACCTACGCCTACGACGCCGAAAACCGCCTCATCCGCGTCCACACCGCCAGCGACACCATCACCTACACCTACGACGCCGACGGCATCCGCCAAAGCCAGACCGTCAACGGCGCCACCACCGCCTACCTCGTCGACCCCAACCGCGCCTACGCCCAGGTCCTCGAAGAACGCGACGCCGCCAACACCCTCATCGTCGCCTACACCCACGGCGACGACCTCCTCAGCCAGCACCGAGGAGCCGCCACACACTACTACCACTACGACGGCCTCGGCAGCACCCGGGCCCTCACCGACGCCACCGAA
>Ga0256839_1000594_pt1 | contig 46521 bp, 43 predicted proteins | sample 354166metaG_FD_185968 | JGI IMG/M metagenome (GOLD analysis project Ga0256839, IMG submission 185968) | Hydrothermal vent microbial communities from Mid Atlantic Ridge, Atlantic Ocean - 354-166 | ecosystem: Environmental > Aquatic > Marine > Hydrothermal vents | place: Atlantic Ocean: Mid... | reverse complement strand
AAGCATGGCCTGGACCCACTACCTCCTGGTCTTTCGGCTGGAGAGCCCCCTGCACATCGGCTGGCGCAAGGCGGGCAACCTGATGCAAACCCGCCGCTACGTGCCCGGCAAGAACCTCTGGGCCGCGCTCACCGAGCGCCTGGTCTGGCTTGCGGGGCAGGGCAGCAACGCGAAAGCCTATCAGCGCGTGGGAGAAGTCCTCCAATCGCACTTCCGCTTCGGCTATCTCTGGCCAGCCCGTGGTGAGAAGGGTGACAACGGCTCATGGACAGCTCCCTCCGCACCCCACTTCCCCTGGCCCGACCCCACCTATTGGGACTACCTCTACCTGGACGGCACCGCGCGCACCGCGCTGGCTTCCGACCGACGCACCGCGGCCGAAGGTATGCTGTACGAAATCGAATTCATCTCACCCTATACCCGCGAGGGCCAGCCCGTCTACCTGGTGGGCGACCTGTGGGTTCAAACGGGGATGCCCTCAACCATCGACGTCAACGGTTCGAGCGTTCCCCTGCAGTGGGAGCAGGCCCTCCAGCGCCTGCAAATCGGCGGCGAGCGGGGCTACGGGTGGGGTCGGATCCAGTTGGCGTGCTGTCGGCGTTCCGAGAACAGCACCACGACATCGGGATATGCGTGGACGTGTGACGGCGATGAGGTCTACTTGACCGTGCGCGGCCAACAGAGGCTCACAGCCCACGCGCACGCTGTTGGCAATCAGACTCTCCCCTCCATCTCCGGGCCGGTGGAGCCGTTGACAGGGTGGGAGCGTCAGGACAACGGGGGCAGGGGCTGGCGCCTCGCCCACACAGAAGTCCTCTACGCGCCGGGCGGGGTGACCGCCGAGGAGCTCACCGTGAGGGTTCAGCCATACGGACGGTGGTCGCTGTGCCGGCACACCCCAGCGGAGGAGGACAGCGGAGGCCAATGAAATCGCGCTCCTAGATTGGCGAGCCGTGCTCACGGCTCGCGCAACACGTCCACGACGAGGCGGGGTGGGTTCTCCACCTCGTAGACCTCCAGGGGAGCACGCCGGCGCAACCCCACCGAGAAGCCCAAGGCCGCGTCGTCGAACGTGGGATAGAGCCCCACGCGCACCACGGGCGATGTGGCGTCAAACGCCTCCACGGGGAAGTGCTCTCGCAGCGGGAACTCCCGGGCGTACAGGTCGAAGAAGATCAGGTCCACGCGCACCTGCCCCCACAACGGGCCGGGAGCGACCGGGTGAGGCTCGGCCCCGTTGTCCACGGCGCGCAGGGCATACCTGGGCACAGAGGCAGTGCCTCCCTCCATCTCCCAGATCAGCCGCACCCGGTCGGCCAGGAGCTCGTGGCGAAAGCCGGCCAGCTCCCAGAGCGCTCCCGTCCGCCCTCCCTCGAAGGTGACGCCGGGAGCCGCCGCCGTGCGCAGCGCCGGCGTTGCGGCCGGGGTGGAGGGTTGGGAAGAGGCAAAAGAGACCGGGGTGGGCACCACCTGTGCCGGCGTGCTCCCACCACACCCCGCCACGAGGAGCAGCACCCCGGCCAGCACGCCAACGGCGCCCCGCGCCCGCTTCCCGCCCCCCTGCAGCGCCGCCAAATGCCGTCTCACAGGTCCCACGCCCTGTTGATAGTGCACCCGAAGGGCGGGCGCTCTGTCACCGGCGGCTCCTCGCCGGCCAAGAGGGCCCGGACCACCTGCTCCAAGTAATCAGTTGTGGGGTGTTTTTGCTGCCAAGAGCGGTCGTCCACGTGGCCCCGGTAACGCAGGAGCCCCTCCCGGTCCACCACGAAGACGTGGGGCGTCGTCTCAGCCCCGTAGAGGTCGGCCACCTGGTTGCCCTTGTCGCGGAGCACGGGAAAACTCAAGTTCCTCGTGCGCACGGCCTCGTGGAAAACGCCCTCGTCCTCGTAGGTGTTGGAGTCCACGGCCAACACCACCACGCCGTGGGCCGCAAACCGCTCGGCGAACTCGCTGAAATACGGGTCGTAATCGCGGGAAATGGGACACTCGGCCGACCAGAAGTCCACCACCACGATGCGCCCTCGGTAGTCCCGCAGTCGGTGCCGCCGGCCTTCCACGTCATACAACTCGAAGTCCGGCGCCGGCTGGTGAATCTGTGCGCCCATCTTGCCCTCCTTGCTCGCGCTCATCCCTCCCGCGGGCATAAGCCCACGGGAGGGTGAGCATAGCTTACCCATTTCGGCGCCGCGGTCAACTCTGCCCGCTACCCGTCCCGGCTCAGGCGTCCCGTGCGCTTGGCAAAGCGCTCCGCCTGGCGGAAGACGAAGACCCCCAGCGGGACGAGCACGCCTCCCAGCAGGAGCAGGGGGGCAGTTTCGCCCCACAGATGGGCGAAGGAGGCGCCGTCGAGGATGGCCGCGCGCATTCCCTCCAGCACGTATGTGGCCGGCGAGAGGCGGGAGAGCACCTGGAGCCACGCCGGCAGCACCTCCACAGGGTAATAGACCCCGGAGACGAGGAGCAGCAGGGCCTGGACCACGTGCGTCATCTGCGCGCCCCGCTCCGGGAAGAGCAGGGGTAACACGGCCGCCACGATGCCCAGCCCGATGAACGACATGCTCCCGGCCAAGAGCACCAACGCCGCGCCCCCCAGGTTGGCCCCGCTCAAGTCCAAGCGGAAGAAGAGGACCACGGCCAACAGGATGATGACCGTGTGGGCAAAGCCGTAGACCAGGGAGAACAAGGTGGACCCCACCAGGTGGGTGAAGCGGGAGATGGGTGCCATCAGTGTGTATTCAATGGTACCCTCCCAGCGCTCCCAGGCAATGGTCTCGGAAACGATGTCGAAGATCACGCTGAGGAAGTGCCACACCAGCGTGCCGATGAGCAAGTACATCACCAGGAATTGGGTGTCCACAGCTTGGCCTGAGATGCGCTCCATGCCGGCACCAATGTACGTGATCGCCAAGGAGTTGGCAATGGTGTAAGAGAGCCAGACCACCTCCCATCCCCAGTACCGTTTGATCAAGTTGATATTGCGCTCCACGAAGGCGTAGCTGGCGCGCACCTCGTGGGCCCATTGGTTCGCCCTCATGCTATCACCTCCTGATCGTGGTGGGAATCCGTCAAATGGCGCCCCGTGAGGGCCAGGAACACGTCCTCCAGGGTGGGCTCCGGCAGGCCCTCGGAGGCCACGCGGGCCTTGAGCGCCTCCGGCGTTCCCAGGGCCACGATGCGGCCCCGGTCGATGACGGCCACCCGGTCGCACAACTGCTCGGCCTCGTGCATGTCGTGCGTCGTGAGGACGATGGTGGCGTCGTGTTCGTTGCGGAGCTCGCGGACGAAGGCCTGCACCTCCCGCCGGGAGCGGGGGTCCAAGCCGGTCGTGGGCTCGTCGAGGAGGAGCAGAATCGGGCGGGTGAGGAAGGCACGCGCAATGGCCACCTTCTGCTGCATCCCGCGCGAGAGGTTCTCGACGGGCTGGTAGGCGGCCTCCTCCTCCAAGCCCAGGCGGCGCAGGACGGCCACGATTCTCGCGCGGGCCTCGGTGCCCGACAGCCCGTAGAGGCGTGCTCCGAACATCAAGTTCTCCACAGCCGAGAGTTTCTTGAAGAAGGCCGCCTCCACCGAAACGCGGTTGATCAGCCGCTTGACGGCCTTCTCCTCCCGCACCACGTCGAAGCCGAAGACCTCGGCCCGGCCGGCGTCGGGCAACAGGAGCGTCGAAACTACCCGCACGAGCGTGGACTTCCCCGAGCCGTTTGGCCCCAGAATGCCGAAAATTTCATGGCGTCGCACTTCCAAGGTGACCCCGTCGAGGGCGTTCACGGCGCTCGCCAGCGAGGGCCCGTTGCCGGGCCAGAGGCGGCGCCAGCTACGGCGTTTCTCGCGCCTGAAGACCTTGCTCACGTTCACGAGCCGCAGGGCCACGTCATGGTCCTTGAGCAGTAGCATGGCTTCCCTCCCGGTTACCACATCCGTCGGATGGTACCCAGACTTGCCACCCCGAGCTCGGGGACTGGTGCGAACCAAAGAAAAAGCCGTGGGCTCCTCACGCTGGCCCACGGCTCCGCCGGGTTCGTCGGGAGAATGGTCCGAGGCACGCCAAGAAAAAACGCCGTGGGCCTCACCAGAGGGAGAGTGCCCACGGCGTTTCCGGTGTCACACTGCCACCATCATGATCTGGAAGCAGGCATACCTCCCCCTGGTGCGAGGGTCTGCTCGAGCCGGCGTGTTCGGTTGCGGTCCATGCCTGCTTCCTCCTTCCGTTCCACTCGGCGTCCGGCCACGCCTGTGGAGTCTACCACACGTTGACAAGGGGGTCAAGCGTTGCGTTTCCTCATCCGGCGGCGGCCAACGCCGGATAGAGGCGTTCCAGCTCCTCGAGCTCCCCTTGTTGGGTGAGCTCCTGCCAGCGCGCCTCCCGTTCGGCCCGCCGGCGCCACCACTCCCAGACCAGCCGGCCCTCTTGCCGGTACCGCGCGAGGGGTTTGAAGCCCAACATCAGCTCCATCACCCGGACCACGTCCGGGAGTTCCTCGGGCAGGGTGAGCCGCGCGTACCTGGCGGGCTCCCACTCCAGCGTCCAGCGCCGGTCGTACCAGTAGATGACGGCCCGGTAGGGGGGCTTCTCCTGCTCGACCTCCACCCACGCCATGCCGAGCCCCATGCGCCACAGGGCCTGGCGCAGGTGCTCCTGGATGACGAATCGGCTGGGGGGTTCCTGTTCGTAAAACCACTCGTTGCGCACGTTTGCCTCCTGGAACGCGGATTTTTGGCCCTTACCGGACGGTGGCCGCCTGTTGCAGGATGCCGGCCACCTTCTCGACGAAGCTCTGGGCGCGCTCGACGGCCGCCTCGGGCGGTCCCACAAGTTGTTGGGCCTGTCGGAAGGCGTGCATGTCCTCCTCCTCCAGCCCCTGTCCCACGTAGTGGGCCCAGAGCACGATTTCAAGACAACGCAGGCCGTCCACGTCGTAGCCGGCCGCGTAGACCAGGGCGCGGCCGGCGCGGAACATGGCGCCCCACGCCTGCTTGAGGCCGGTGGCCTCGTCCTCCTCTTGGAAGGAGACGCGCGCCTGCTCCAGCAGCTCGTGCGCCCCTTCCAGCTCGCGGCTGACGTCGTTGCGCTTGGCCTCGTCTTCCCAGAGGTAGGGGCTCCGCAGACACCTTTCCAGATCGGCCTGGATCGTCATGGGCATTCCTCCACGAGAAAGCTCACCGGCGGCTCCGGGGGACGGACGTCGAGTCCCACAAACAGGTCGTCCGCCAACGGCCTGTCGGGCGCCGGACAGGTGACTTCGTGATACCACTCGTAGGGCCCTTGGGCACGTTGGTAGGCTTCGTAGTAGGGCCGGTCGCCCCGCTGGGTGCGGTGGGCGAAGAAGGCAGCCCGCTTGACGGGCAGGGCCGCGCTGATGTCCACCCGCGCCGTGGCCGGCCGGTAGGGCACGTCCGAGGGTTCGGCCGGGTTGGCCGTGACGTAAAAGAGCTTCGGGGGGCGCCAGGGGGCGAGCCCCGGGGTGACCACCGAGCTTTCACCGGCGTGGTGCCACGCGGCCCGTGTGAAACGGCTGATGGCCTGGTGGTCGGGGTGACGGTTGCCCCCGCCCTCGGGCCCGAAGGTGAGCACCACGTGGGGGCGCACGGCCCGCATCACCCGCACGAGGCGGGGCACGATCTCCTCCTCAGGCACGTCGGCCAGAGCACCGTCCGGGTACTCCCAGTGGAAAAGGGTTTCCACCCCCAGGATGAAGGCCGCGTCCTGGAGCTCCCGGCGCCGGCGCTCGGCCAGCCGCTCCGGGGGCACGAGTCCGCCCGTTTGGCCGGCCGCGCCGTCGGTGGCCACGACCACCACAGTGTGGACGCGCTGCCAGCCGTAGCGGGCCAAAGTGCCGCCGAAGCCGAAGGATTCGTCGTCAGGGTGCGCCACGACGACACACAGCGTTGGGCGCATAGGGTCTCCCCCTTCCGCCGGCAAGCATAACACAGGAGTTTGCGGCCGTCAAGCTTCCCGAAGCTTCCCCGCACGTCAAGGTGTGCGGGCATTCTCCCGCAGGGCCACGGGGGAGCGCGTCACTCCTAGGCGCTGTGCTCACAGCCATGCCAAGTTCGGAGGTATCGGGTTTTACATCCCCAGCCAGATCAAGACGCCGATGGCCACCAGGGAGAGAAACGCCACGACGATCAGACAGCCCCCGGGGTCAAAGGCGGAAACGGCATGGGCGCCCACGCTGCTCACGCCACCGTGGAAGGGCTCGGTGAGGATCACCAAGAGCACGGCGGCCACGACGGCCAGGCCCACGGGGGAAAGTATCCACTCCACCAGGCGCGGGGCCACGCGCTCCACAGCGGGCATGACCGCGGTGTTCCACTGCAACACCAGGAATCCCGCGCAGTAGCAGGGAATGGTCAACAAGATCACGTGGGGCGCACACCCCCGGAGCCACGCTCCCCGCTTCGTCCGGCGCGCAGGGCGTCCCCTCATCGGCTCTCCTCGTCCGACGGGAATTGTGCGCCGTCGTCATCGTCGTTCCCCCACACGCCCGGAAAGGAGACGGGCACGCTGACACGGGCCTCGTGTCCTCCGCCGGCCCCCACGTGAACGGGCACGCGCAGGCGAAGGCGGCGGAAAGCGCAGAGCGCCCGGCCTGCTTTGGCACAGGCGTACACGTGGAGCACCATCTCGATCTCCGTGTGGCCCGCGCGCGTCTCCAGCGCGATCTCCCCTTCACCCTCCTGGGAGAAGTCACAGCGGGATCGGAGGGGGCGGACGACGCGCTCGTCGGCGGCTCTCACCTCGGCCCACGGGGGTGCCTCGGGCACCGGTCGCACGCCCCGGGGCAATTCGAGGCGCACAAGCAGCCGTCCCGCTCCCTCGGCCAAGCGGACGGCCGGCGCGCGCTGCTCCTCCGCGGGGGCCGGCGGCGTCAGGCGCTCCAGCCCGCGGATGAGCAACGTGGAGACCTGGCCCGTGCGCACGTCGGCCACGCGCACGGCGTGGTTGTTGGTGTCGGCGATGTAGAGGAGGTCCCCGCACGCCTTCACGTCGCCCGGCTCGTACAGGCGGACGGCGCGCCCCACGCCGTCCTGCCACCCGGGTCGCCCGCTGCCCAGCCACGTGCGCACCTCCAAGGAGGCCGGGTCGAGCACTTTGACCTTGTGGTTGTAGGTGTCGGCCACGTAGAGCCGGCCGTGGGCCCACGTGACGCCCAGGGGATGTTGGAGGCGCACGGCACGCCCTCGCCCGTCCACGTCACCGAAGTCGAAGAGCCCCACGCCCACGAGGGTCTCCACCCGTCCGTCCTCCAGGGAGACGCGGCGCACGCTGCTGGTCTCGCTGTCGGCCACGTAGAGGGCGTGGCCGTCGGCGGCGAGACCGCTCGGCTGGGCGAAGCAGGCCCGGTGAGGCGGGCCGTCCACCAAATCCTCGCGGCCGCTGCCGGCAAAGGGGGCCACCTCGCCGGAATCGGGGTCGAACACCCAGATCTGGTGGCGCCCGGCCATGGCGATGAAGAGCTTGCCCTGGGCCACGGCTAGGTCCCAAGGCGAGTTGAGGTCCACGTGGAGCCCGGGGCCCCGTTGGGGGTGCCACCCCAGCCGGCCCGTTCCGGCCACCCGGCGGACGGTGCGCGAGGGTAGGTGGAGCGCCCTGATAGCGTGGTTCTCCGCGTCGGCCACGTAGAGGGTGTCGTCCAACAGGGCCAGGCCCTGCGGGTGGTTGAAGGTGGCCTGCTCGAAGGGGCCGTCGTCCATGCCCGGCACGCCCCGCCCGATGAGCTCCTCCACCTCGCCGGCCCGGCCATCGGCGTCGAGGCGCACCACCACGATGCGGTGGTGGTTCGTGTCGGCGATGAAGAGGCGCTCGCCCCGCGCATCGGGCAAGAGTTTGCCCGGGTAGGCCAGCAGGGTGGCGGGCGGGGGCTCCAGCTCCAGCTCCACCGGCCGGCGGACGAGTGTGCCGCGCGCCTCGAACTCGGCGACGAGGCGCTCGATGACCGGCGCGAGCTGTTCGGCCGAGACCTCTCCCGCGTGGTGGCCCACATACCGGCCCTCCGGGTCGATGAGCACGAGCGTGGGCCAGGCGTAGACGCCGTACATGCGCCACACGGCCATCTCGGCGTCGTTCACCACCGGGTGGGTCACCCCGTGCCGGCGAATGGCCTCCCGAATGTTGGCCGTGAGGCGCTCCTCGGGGAACTTGGCCGAGTGAACGCCGATGACGACCAGCTCGTCGGCAAACTGAGTTTCCAACTTCCGCAACTGCGGAAGCATGTGAAGGCAGTTCATTCAACAGTAGGTCCAGAAGTCGAGCAGCACCACCTTGCCGCGCAGTGCCCGGAGCGTGAGGGGGCGCGGCACGTTGAGCCACTCCAGGCCGGGCGGAAATTCAGGGGCCGGGACGGTGCCGGCCAGCGTCGATTTGGGCATTGTGCTCCCTCCTCCAGGTCTAGGCCAACAGCGTGTCCTTTGATTATACCACATTTCGGACTTCGCCCGCACTTTTGCCAACTTGACCGAGCAGGTCTATAATGGAAGCCACCGATTGCGCCTGGCTTCACAAGAAGTGCTGAACCGGCATCCACCACAAGGAGGACTCCCATGGCTCAAGGTGCGTTTCAGCTCGCACGGGAAGGTCTCCGCTACCGGGGGCGCGAAGGTCAGTGGTCGTGGCTCCTGCACCGCGTGACGGGCATCGGTGTTTTCCTCTTCCTCGCCCTCCACATCGTGGACATCTTCCTCATGTCGTTTGGCGAAGAAGTCTTCAACGAGTTGCTCTTCATCTACAAGCAGCCGTGGGCGCGCATCGGCCACATCTTTCTCTTCTTCGGCGTTCTCTTCCACGCGCTGAACGGCATTCGGGTGACCATCTTGGACTTCTGGCCCTCGGCGTGGCGTTATCAGCGGCAGGCGGTCTGGGTTCAGGTGGTCATCTTCCTGATTCTCTTTGTGCCGTCGGCGCTCGCGATCATCATGAGCATGTTGAGCTGAGCTTGGACGGAGGAGACCCATGTTCGAGTCACTGGCAGCCCGGACAGCCCATCAAGCCGAACGGTCGGGGAACTTCGAGCTGTGGGCTTGGTTCTTCATGCGCGTGAGCGGGGTCATTTTGTTGCTGATGGTCCTCTTCCACCTCTTCTGGATGCACTTCGTCATCGGAGTGGAGAACATCAACTTCGCCGTGGTGGCCGAACGGTGGGAGAACCCCCTCTGGCGCATCTACGATCTCTTCCTCTTGATCTTCGCCTGGACCCACGGGGCGAACGGCATGCGCTACATTATAGAAGATTACGTCCACGCGCCGGGGTGGCGCGTCACGCTGAAGACCGTGCTCCTCCTGCTCTACTTCGCCCTCATCAGCATGGGGGCCTACGTGATCTTCACTTTCCGGGCTCCCTGAGAGGCCCCACGCACGCCGCACACCACAGGAGGAGAATTTCACACAGGTGGAGGGGTAACGATGGCCTACTTCCAATACGATTGTATCGTCGTGGGCGCCGGCGGCGCCGGCCTGATGGCCGCCCTCTACGCCTCCCGCTCGGCGAGCACCGCTGTGCTCAGCAAGCTCTACCCCACGCGCTCCCACACGGGCGCGGCCCAAGGGGGCATTGGCGCTGCCTTGGGCAACGTGGAGGAAGACCATTGGGAATGGCACATGTACGACACCATCAAGGGCTCCGACTACTTGGGCGACCAGGACGCCATCGAGGTGCTCTGTCGCGAGGCCATTGATGTGGTCATCGAGCTGGAACACATGGGGCTGCCCTTCGACCGCACGCCCGAGGGCAAGATTGCCCAGCGCAACTTCGGCGGCCACACGCGCAACTACGGCGAGGCGCCCGTCAAGCGGGCCTGCCACGCCGCCGACCGCACGGGACACATGATCCTCCAGACGCTCTACCAGCAGTGCATCAAGAACCACGTGACCTTCTTCGACGAGTTCCAGGTGCTGGACTTAATCGTCGAGGACGGCGTGTGCAAGGGCTGCATCGCCTACGAGATCGCCACGGGCGAGATCCACACCTTCCACGCCAAGGCAGTCATGTTGGCCACCGGCGGCTGGGGCAAGTGCTGGTCCGTGACCAGCAACGCTTTCACCCTCACGGGCGACGGGGCCGCCATCTGCCTGCGGAACGGCATCCCGCTGGAGGACATGGAGTTCTACCAGTTCCACCCCACGGGCATCTACAAGCTGGGCATTCTGATCACGGAGGGCGTGCGCGGCGAGGGCGGGGTGCTGCGCAACAACTTGGGCGAGCGCTTCATGGAGCGCTACGCCCCCACGCTGAAGGACTTGGCCAGCCGCGACGTGGTCTCCAGGGCGATCTACCTGGAAATTCGCGAGGGGCGCGGCATCGACGGCAAGGAGTACGTCCACTTGGACGCCACCCACTTGGGCCGGGAGGTGATCGAGAAGAAGCTGCCCGAGATCGCCGACTTCGTGCGCACCTACTTGGGGCTCGACCCGGTCACCCAGCCCATGCCGGTCCAGCCCACGGCCCACTACGCCATGGGGGGCATCCCCACAGATGTGGACGCCCGCGTGATCGTGGACGCCCAGAACACGCCCGTCTACGGGCTCTACGCGGCCGGCGAGGTGGCCTGTGTCTCCGTCCACGGCGCCAACCGCTTGGGCACCAACTCGCTGGTGGACCTGGTCGTCTTCGGCCGGCGCGGGGGACGCCACATGGCCGCCTTCGCCAATGAGATCGACCTCCAGCCCATCCAAGACCGGGACCGCGAGAAGCGCGTGCGGGACCAGCTCGAACGCCTGCTCAGCGGCACGGGCAAGGAAAAAGTGGCCACGCTGCGCAAGGAGATGCAGAAGATCATGATGGACAACGTGAGCGTCTTCCGCACCGGCGAGGGCCTGCAGGAAGCCGTGGACAAGCTGCGCGAGTTGAAGGAGCGATACCAGCACATCTCCGTGGAGGACAAGGGCAAGCAGTTCAACCAGGACCTCATGGAGGCCGTGGAGCTGGGGAACCTGCTCGACATCGCCGAGGCCACGGCCCTCTCGGCCCTCAACCGCACGGAGAGCCGGGGCGCCCACAGCCGCGAGGATTACCCCGAGCGGGACGACAAGAACTGGCTCAAGCACACCCTCATTCGGCGCCAGGAGGACGGCTCCTACTGCTTCGACTACAAGCCGGTCGTGATCACCAAATTCCAGCCGGCCGAGCGGAAGTACTAGCCCGAGGCCGGAACGGGCCCGTCGGCCAAGGAGACTCGGACCAGGAGCGGAACTATGGAAGTCACGGTGCGCATCAAACGGTACGACCCCGAGAAGGACGGCGAACCGTGGTGGGGCGAGTACAAGGTGGAGGTTGACGAAACCGACCGCGTGTTGGACGCGCTCCACTACATCAAGTGGTACCAGGACGGCACGCTGACGTTCCGGCGTTCCTGTGGCCACGGCATCTGCGGCTCCGATGCCATGCGCATCAACGGGTACAACCGCCTGGCGTGCAAGGTGCTCATCCGCGACGTGGCCCCCGTGATCACCGTCGAACCCCTGCTGGGGCTACCCGTGATCAAGGACCTGGTGGTGGACATGGAGCCCTTCTTCGCCCACTACCGGGCCGTCATGCCGTGGCTCATCAACGACGAGCCGCCGCCCCCCAGGGAACGCCTCCAATCCCCCGAGGAGCGTGAGCTCTTCGACGACACCACGAAATGCATCCTCTGCGCGGCCTGCACAACCTCCTGCCCCGCCTTCTGGCTGCGCGGGGAGTACGTGGGGCCGGCCGCCATCGTCCAAGCCCACCGCTTCATCTTCGACAGCCGCGACCGGGGCGCGGTCCAGCGGCTGGAGATCCTCAACGCGCCCGACGGGGTGTGGCGGTGCCGCACCATCTTCAACTGCACCAACGCCTGCCCGCGGGAAATCGAGATCACCAAGGCCATCGCCGAGGTGAAGAAGGCGCTCATCTTCAGCCGGCTTTAGGCAGGCCGCTGACCACCCGAAAACGGCGCGGCCCACGCGTGGCCGCGCCGTTTTGTCCTGCGTTCCCCCGCGCCGCTCCACGGCGGCTCAAGACACCTGCTCGCCCTCCTGCAGCACGGTCACCCGGTCGCCCACCCGGATGCGGCCGGGCCGCACCACCCCGGCGTAGACGCGGGCCCATCCGGGGTAGCGCTTCTGGGAGACGCGGCCGTAGTCCCCGCCCGCGAAGAAGGGGCGAATGGTCGTGCAGGGCGTGGTGTAACGGGTGATTCGGATCACCACCTCGTCGCCCAAGCGCAGGCGCACGCCCGGCCTCACCGTCTCCCAGTCGAGCCCCTCGACGGTGATGTTCTCGCCGATGGCGCCCGGGAAGATGGGGTGCCCTTCGGCCTGGAGGGACCGAATGCGCTCGAGGGAGTAGAGGCAGAGGGCCCGCTCGGGGCCGCCGTGGTGCTCCGTGTCCGCCTGGGCGTCGTTTGTCAGGCCCAGCCACCCCACCGTGCCCTCTTCGACCGGGCGCTTGGGCACGCCGCCGTTGGAGACGTTGATGGAAGCAATGCGTCCCACCGTGTTCATCGTGGCCCTCCTCACTTGGGCTTGTACCCCCAGTGTCGCAGGACTGTCTCGTTCCGGCGCCACTTGGGGCGCACCTTGACCCAGATGTCCAAGTAGATCGGCCGGCCCAGGAAGCGCTCGATCTCGTGGCGGGCGTGTCGGCCGATCTGCTTGAGCATGGAGCCCCCCCGGCCGATCACAATGCGCTTCTGGGAGTCGCGCTCCACGTAAAGGGTGGCGCCGATGTAGACCACCCCGTTCTCCCGCTCCTTGAACTCGTCCACCTGTACCTCCACCGAGTGGGGCACCTCTTGCTTCAGGAAGTGGAGGGCGGCCTCGCGCACTAACTCGGCCACAATCTCCCGTTCGGTCTGGTCGGTGATCACGTCCTCGGGGTAGAAGCGGGGCCCCTCGGGCAAGAAGCGCACGATAGCCTTCAGGATGGCCTCCAAGTCCCGCCCCTCGAGCACTGAGGTGAGGAACCACTCGTCGAAGGGGCCCAGTGCCAAGTAAGCCTCGGCCCGGGGCTTGGCCTCCGCGGGGGTGATCAGGTCGGCCTTGTTGATGAGCAGGATCTTGGGCCGGCGGACACGGCGCAAGTGATCGGCGATTTCCCGGTCCTCCTCGGTGGGCCACGTCGAGGCGTCCACCATGAAGACCACCACGTCGGCGTCGGGGATCGTGCGGTACGCCGTCTCCACCATGAACTCGCCCAGCTTGTGCAGGGGCCTGTGGATGCCGGGCGTGTCGAGGAAAATGATCTGCGCGTCGGGGCGGGTGAGAATGCCCCGAATGCGCCGGCGCGTGGTCTGGGGCTTGGGGGAGACGATGGCCACCTTCTCGCCGATGAGGGCGTTCATGAGGGTGCTCTTGCCCACGTTGGGCCGGCCTACCACGGCCACGAAGCCCGAGCGGTGGCCCGAGGGCACATCCTGCTCGACCCACATGTCCACCTGGGTCGCCTCGTCAACGGACATCTCCTCCTGGTTCGACGGATCCTGTGTGCTCATACCTGCCTTCCGTCCTTGCTCCTCTCCGATGACAATGTGTGCTGCGCCAAACAGAGTTGGCACGGTCCCGGGAATTGTACTCTGAGCCACGCTTCTGTCAACGCCCACGCCGCACGGTTGGCGAAAGGGGAATTCTGGGGTATCATATTCGTCACGCCTTCCGGCAAACTGGGCCGCGGGCCCATCCCCCACGAACATGGCGCTGTGGGTGGAGTATGGGAGCGCCGTTTGGCCCAAGCTGCACAGAGCTTCACACCAAGAGGTGCTACTCGAGATACCACCCGATGGACGAGAGTAGCCAGGGCACACGCTACAACGGGATACGGTCCGGCCTGAGAAGGGCCCTGTGGGCTCCCAGGGCCACGCGCCCGGCGGAGCAGCACGGGGTCGCGGCCGGTCCGGCTCCCGGCCCACGCTGACGAAGCGCGGCAGCCGGGGCCGGTTCCGGTTGCCGCGTCTTCCCGTGTTCCCCCACTTGCCGCCAGACCCGTCCAGCCTTTCCCCACAGGGCATCTCACGCCGCCGTGCGGGAGCCCGTTTCCCCGTCTCGACTTCTCAGGCCGGCGCGAGAAGGGCAATCCCACATGTCCAGGAGGTGAGACATGGTTGACGCCCTTGTGCTGGACGACGCTGTGGAAACCGTGCGCCTGATGCTGGGCCAAGAAAGGCTCGACGACGCCGTCGAGTACATCCGAAGCATCCACCCGGCCGACGCCGCCGAGGTGCTCGCGCGCCTGACACCCGAGGAGCGGCTCCCCATCCTCCGCCGTCTGTCGCCGGAGGAGCTGGCCCATGCCCTCGACCGCATGGACGAGGACGACATGGCCGCCATCGCCAGGCAGATGGGCCACGACCGGCTCGTGGACGTGCTGGAGCGCATGGAGCCCGACGCCGCCGCCGACCTGCTGGGCGAAATGCCGGAGGACGAACAGGCCACCCTCCTGGCCGACATGGCCGACGCCGACGAGGTGGCGCCGTTGCTGGAGTACCCGCCCGACACGGCCGGCGGCATCATGAACCGGGTGGGCCCCATGCTGCGCCGGCACATGACTGTGGCCGAGGCCCTGGAGTTCCTGCGCCAACACTACAAGGACGAGCGGGAGCTCTACTACCTCTACGTGCTCGACCGCCACGGCCGGCTGGTGGGCGTCGTCAGCCTGCGGGGGCTCATCCTGGCCGACCCCGACCGCCGGGTCGAGGAGATCATGAACCCCGAGGTCATCACCGTGCGGGCCGACATGGACCAAGAGGAGGTCGCCCGGCTCCTGGCCCGCTACGATTTCCTGGCCCTGCCCGTGGTGGACGAGGAGAACCGGCTGCTGGGCATCGTCACCGTAGACGACGTGTTGGACGTGCTTGAGGAAGAGGCCACCGAGGACATCTACCGCCTGGCCCAAGTGAGCGAGCGCTCCCAAGTCTTCAGCCCTGTCCGCCAAGCCCTGGCCAACCGCCTGCCCTGGCTCGTGGTCAACCTGTTCACCGCCTTCCTCGCCTCGGGCGTGGTTTCCCTCTTCGAGGAGACCATTGCCCGTGCCGCGGTGCTGGCCACTTTCATGCCCATCGTGGCCGGCCAAGGGGGCAACGCCGGCACCCAGACGATGACCATCATGGTGCGCTCCCTCGCCCTGGGCGAGCTGGACACCCGCGACATGTGGCGCGCCCTGCGCTACGAGCTCCTGATTGGGCTGCTGAACGGCCTGGCCGTGGGCACACTCGTCGGCCTGGTGGCCTGGGCGTGGAAGGCGAACCCCATGCTCGGCGCCGTGATCGCCCTGGCCATGATCGGCAACATGCTCGCGGCCGCCGCGGCCGGCGTGGTGGTTCCCCTGACGCTGAAGGTGCTGCGCGTGGACCCGGCCCTGGCCTCCAGCATCTTCGTGACCACGGTGACCGACGTGTGTGGGTTCTTCTTCTTCCTGGGGCTGGGCTCGGCCGTGCTCCTGTAGGCTCGCGGTTCGTCTGTGGGGAGATTTGAGTATAATTGCAGAGGTACAGGACCCAGCTTTCCCGAGGAGGACAACTATGACGGCACCGTTCCACTGGATTGGACAACGAGCGCCGCTTCGCGACGGCCGCGCCAAAGTCTTGGGGGCCGTGCGGTACGCGCCGGACATCAAAGTGCCCGGGATGCTCCACGCCCGCCTGGTGACCAGCCCCCACGCCCACGCCCGCGTGCGGGGCGTGGAGACGGCGGCCGCGCTCGCCGTGCCCGGCGTAGTGGCCGTGCTCACCGCGGCCGACCTGCCCGACGTGCCGGCGCGCCACCGCCACACCCTGCTCCTCGCCCGCGACCGGGTGATCTTCGCCGGACAGCCCGTGGCCCTCGTCCTCGCCGCCGACGAGGCCGCGGCCGAGGACGGCGCTGAGCGCGTCTTCGTGGAGTACGAGCCGCTGCCGGCCGCCGCGACCGTTGACGAGGCCCTGGCCCCCGACGCCCCCCTCGTCTGGCCCGAGGGCCTGCCCGGCGAGACGGGAGAGGCCGCGGCCCACGGCGCCGACGTAGGCGGGGAGGAACGCCCCCTCCAACGCTCGAACGTGGCCAACCGGGTCCACTTCTCGCGCGGCGACGTGGCCCAAGGGTTCCGCGAGGCCGACGTGGTGGTGGAACGCACCTTCACCACCCCCATGGTCCACCAGAGCTACCTGGAGCCCCACGCCGTCGTCGTCCAGCCCGACCCGCTCACCGGGGGCGCCACAGTCTGGTCGTCCACCCAGGCGCCCTTCTACGTGCGCGAGCAGGTGGCCGCCGTACTGGGCGTTCCCGAGTCGGACGTGCGCGTCGTGGCCACTCCCGTGGGCGGCGGCTTCGGCGGCAAGTTCCTGCTCTACGAGCCCCTCGTCGCCCTGGCAGCCCGCGCCGTGGGCCGGCCGGTGCGCTTCGTGATGACGCGGCTGGAGGAGATGATCGCCGCCAACCCGGCCGCGGCCGGCCGCATTCACCTGCGGCTGGGCGCCCGAAAGGACGGCACGCTCACGGCCCTCCAGGCCGAGCTCACCTTCGACGCCGGCTGCTTCCCGGGCGCGCCGGTGGGCATTGCCGCCGTGCTCCTGGGGAGCCTCTACACCATCCCCCACGTGGACATCCGGGGCGTAGAAGTGCTCACCTTTAAACCCTCCACCGGCGCCTACCGCGCCCCGGGCGCGCCCCAGGCGGCCTTTGCCATCGAGTCAGCCCTGGACGAGCTGGCCCGCCGGCTCGGCGCGGACCCGCTGGAGCTGCGCCTGCGCCACGCCTGCCGCTCAGGGGACCCCATGATTCACGGCAAGCCGTGGCCGGGCATGGGCATGGCCGAGGTGTTGGAGGCCCTCAGCCGCCACCCGGCCTGGCAGCGCCGGGACGACACCCGCCGGGCCGGCCGGGGCGTGGGCGTGGCCATCGGGGGATGGCCCGGCGGCACGGAGCCGGCCGCAGCGGCCTGTACCCTCAACCGGGACGGCACCCTCCACGTCCACGTGGGCTCCGTGGACCTGACGGGCACGACCACGGCCTTCGCCCTCTTGGCCGCCGAAGCCTTTGGCATTCCGCCCGACCGAGTGCGCATCGTCACCGGCGACACGGCCACGGCCCCCTACGCCGGCGCCACCGGGGGCAGCAAGATCACCTACACCGTGGGCGCCGCCGTGATGCAGGCCGCCGAGGAGGCCCGGCAACAAGTGTTGGCCATCGCCGCCGAGGAGCTGGAGGCCGACCCGGCCGACTTGGAGATCGCCGACGGCGCCGTGCGGGTGCGGGGCGCGCCAGACCGGGCCATCTCCCTCGGGAGCATCGCCGCCAAGACGATGGCCTTCGGCGGCCGACACGCCCCCGTCTTCGGCCACGGCCGCCACGCCGAGACCACCAACGCGCCGGGCTTTTGCGCCCAGCTCGCCGAGGTGAGCGTGGACGAGGCCACCGGCCAGGTCCGCGTGGAGCGGCTGGTGGTGGTGCAGGACGTGGGCCGGGCCATCAACCCGCTGCTCGTCGAGGGGCAGATGATGGGCGGCAGCCTCCAGGGCATCGGGTGGGCCCTCCACGAGGCCCTGGTCTACGATGAGGCCGGACAGCCCCTCACCGCCTCCTGGAGCGACTACACCGTGCCCCACGTCTCCCACGCGCCCGCCCGGCTGGAGACGGTCATCGTCGAGGTGCCGGCCGAACACGGCCCCCTTGGGGCCAGGGGCGTGGGCGAGCCGCCGGTCATCGCCACGGCTGCGGCCGTGGCCAACGCCGTGGCCGACGCGACGGGCGTGCGCCTCACCGAGCTGCCCATGACGCCGCCCCGCGTGTTGGCAGCACTGCGCGCCAGGAGGGGCCACGCCGATGGATGAGCACACCCTGCGGGCCTTGCTGGCCGACGTGGCCCGGGGCCGGCTCTCCGTGGAGGCGGCGCTGGAGCGGCTCCACGCCTGGCCCTACGAGGCCCTCGAGTTCGCCGTGATCGACCACCACCGGGAGCTCCGCTGGGGCTTTCCCGAAGTGGTCTACTGTGAGGGCAAGACGCCCGAGCAGGTGGCCGAGATCGTGGCGCGGCTGGCCGCGCGCCACGCGCGCCTGCTGGGCACGCGGGCCACGCGGGAGCAGTACGAGGCCGCCCGCGCGCGCGTGGCCGACCTGGCCTACCACGAGACGGCGCGGGCGCTCTGGCTGGACCGCGAGCCGGACCACCCCCGCCGGCCGGGCGTCATCGTGGTGGCCGCCGGCACCAGCGACCTGCCCGTGGCCGAGGAGGCCGCCCTCACCCTCCACCTCATGGGCCACGAGGCCCACCGCATTTACGACGTGGGCGTGGCCGGGCTTCACCGCCTGGTCCCCCACATCCCCGCGCTGCGCCGGGCCAACGCCATCGTGGTGGTGGCCGGCATGGAGGGGGCCCTGCCCAGCGTGGTGGCCGGGCTGGTGGACGCCCCGGTGATCGCCGTGCCCACCTCGGTGGGCTACGGTGCCCACTTCGGCGGGTTGGCTCCCCTCCTGGCCATGCTCAACAGTTGTGCCACCGGCGTAGCCGTGGTGAACATCGACAACGGCTTCGGGGCCGGGTACTTGGCCGCCACCATCAACGTCCGGTGCTCGCCCCCGGACGACGAACCGAGGAGGTCATCCCCATGAACGCGGAACTGGAACGCAAATACCATCGGTTGTGCGAGATCGTGCGCGCGTGTGAATCGGTTCTCGTGGCCTACTCCGGCGGCGTGGACAGCGCCCTGGTGATGGCCGTCGCCCACCGGGAGCTGGGCGCCGGCCGGGTGCTGGCCTGCATCGGCGTCTCGCCCAGCTACCCGGCCCGCGAGCTGCGCCAGGCCGTCGAGCTCGCCGAGCGCCTGGGCGTGCCCTACCGGCTGGTCAACACGGCCGAACACTTGGACCCCAACTACGCGGCCAACCCCAGCAACCGCTGCTACTTCTGCAAGTCCGAGCTCCACGACCGCCTCAAGGCCATCGCCCGCGAGGAAGGATGGCACACCGTTGTGGACGGCACCAACGCTGACGACCTCGTCCACGACGACCGGCCGGGCGTCCTGGCCGCGCGCGAGCGGGGCGTGCGCTCCCCCCTGGCCGAGGCCGGGCTCACCAAGGCCGAGGTGCGCGAGCTGGCCCGCCGCCTGGGGCTGCCCGTCTGGGACAAGCCGGCCATGGCCTGCCTCTCCTCCCGCGTGCCCCACGGCACGCCCATCACACCCGAGCTGCTGCGCCGGATCGAGGCCGCCGAGGACGTGTTGGTGGCCCTGGGGTTCCGCCAGTTCCGGGTGCGCCACCACGGCGAGATCGCCCGCATCGAAGTGCCCGTGGAGGAGTTCTCCAAAGTGCTGGAGCACCACGCCGAGATCGTGGAGGGCATCCGCGCCGTGGGGTATCGCTTCGTCACCCTCGACTTGGCCGGCTTTCGCAGCGGCTCGCTCAGCGGGGCCGGCCTCAGCGCGACCGTGAGCCTCGACGCCGTTCAGGTCAGGTGACCGGTTCCCGGAGAAATGTGCTATAATTGGGAGGTTTGTGCCATGAGCGAGCAGGCAGAAAAGGTGAAGGTGGTGCTCCGCCGCCAGACGTGGGAGGTGGAGCCGGGCATCACGGCCCGCCAACTGCTCGAACACCTGAACCTCAACCCGGAGAGTTATCTCGTCACCCGCGACGGGGAGCTCATCAGCGACGACACCGTGATCCGGCCGGGCGACACCATCCGGCTCGTGGCCGTCATCTCCGGCGGGTGACCGCTCACCACAAGGAAGGGACGAAGGTGAAGCCCATGCGCTGTCGCAAGTGCCGTCAAAAGGCCGTCATCAACATGCGCCAGCACCGCCTGGCCCTCTGTCGGGACCATTACGTCGAGTGGTTCCAACAGCAGACCGCGCGCACTATCAAGAAGTACAAGATGATCCGGCGGGACGAGCCCGTGCTGGTGGCCGTCAGCGGGGGCAAGGATTCCCTGGCCCTGTGGGACGTGCTCCTCGAGCTCGGCTACCGGGCCGACGGCTTCTACCTGCGGCTGGGCATCGACGAGGGCATCGGCTACAGCGACGAATCCTACGCCAAGATCAAGCAGTTCGTGGCCCAGCACCCGGGGACCAGGCTCCACGTGGTGGACGTGAAGGAAACCTACGGCGAAACCATCCCCGAAGTCGCCCGCCGCGTCCGGCGGGGGCGGGGCAAGCCCTGCTCCGTCTGCGGGCTGATCAAGCGCCACGAGATGAACCGCGTGGCCTACGAGCTGGGCTATCCCGTCCTGGCCACCGGCCACAACTTGGACGACGAGGCCGCGGTGCTCTTCTCCAACACCCTCAACTGGCAGGTGGGCTACTTGGCTCGTCAGTACCCCGTCCTGCCGGGCCGGGAGGGCTTTGCCCGCAAGGTCAAGCCCTTCTGCCGCTTCTACGAGCGGGAGACGGCTGCCTACGCCCTCCTCCGGGGCATTGACTACATGTACGAGGAATGCCCCTTCTCCGTGGGGGCCAACACCATCTACTACAAGGAACTGCTCAACACGCTGGAGAGAGAGCGGCCCGGCGCCAAGCTCCACTTCTACCTTTCCTTCCTGCGCGCCAAGGAGAAGGAGGGCCTCTTCGCCGACTGGGAGGAACCCAGCGTGGAGCTCCACGCCTGTGAGCGCTGTGGCCAACCCACGAGCGCGCCGGGGCGCTGTGCCTTCTGCCGCCTCTGGCCCGAGGATGTGCTGGAGCAGCCCCACGAGAGCTTCGTCCCGCTCACGCTCGTGGAGGGGGCATGAACCCTCTGGCTGCTGTGCGCGAGACGACCGCGTGGGTTGTCTCGCAGGCCACGCACGTCACCATCGACGACGAGGCCATCGTCCGCGAGGCCGACGCCCTGGCCCAAGCCCTGGCCGAGGCACCCGCGCACTCGTGGGATACCCACCATCACTACGCCGAGGACAACCCGCTGACGGCCCAGTACCTGCTGGTGGTGGACGCCCTCAACTTCTGCTTTTGGCCCGACCCAACGTGGAGCTACAACGAGTTGGCCATGGCCCTGAAGCAGGTGATTGAGGCCGACCGCCGGGCCTTCGAGGCCTCCCGCCTGGAGCAGATCACGGCCGAAACCCTGCGGGCGTGGCTCGGGCGCGATCTCCCCCTGATGGACGAGCGAGTGCGCCTGCTCCGCGAAGTGGGCCACGGGCTCCGCGAGCACTTCGACGGGTATGCCGTGAACCTCATCCTGGCCGCCCAAGGCTCGGCCGCGCAGCTCGTCGGCCTGGTCGCCGCCGCGTTCCCCGGCTTCAGGGATCACGCCATCTACCGGGGACGGCAAATTTTCTTCTACAAGCGGGCCCAGATCTTCGCCGGCGACCTGTGGGGGGCCTACGAACGGCGAGGGCTCGGCGCCTTCCGCGATGTGGGCGACGTGACCACCTTCCCCGACTACCGGGTTCCCCAGGTGCTGCGCGCCTTGGGCATTCTCCGGTACGCGCCGGCCCTCGCCCGGCGGATCGACGCGGGCGAGGAGATCGCGCCCGGCTCCGAGGAAGAAGTGGAAATCCGGGCGGCCACCGTGCAGGCCGTGGAGCACCTGTGCCTGGCCCTGGCCGAGCGGGGGCACTCGCTCCTGCCCGTCGAGCTGGACTGGCACCTGTGGCAATACGGCGAGGCCAACGAGGCTCATCTTCCACCCCACCACCGCACGTTGACGATCTACTACTGAGGGAAGTGCCGATGGGTGATACCGGCATGGAAACGCCCGGCTTCGCGTTCCGCGTTCTTCACCGGCACGGCCACGCCCGCGTGGGCCGCCTGACAACCCCCCACGGCGACGTGGAGACGCCTGCCTTCGTGGCCGTGGGCACCCAGGCCACGGTCAAGTCCCTCACGCCGGACGACTTGGTCGAGGTGGGCACCGAAATCATCTTCGCCAACACGTACCACCTCTACCTGCGCCCCGGGGCCGATGTGGTGGCCGAGCTGGGCGGCCTGCACGAGTTCATGCAGTGGCACCGGCCCATCATGACCGACTCGGGCGGGTTCCAAGTCTTCAGCTTGGGCGCCAGCATCGAGCAAGGCGTGGGCAAGATCGCCCCGATCTTCCCCGGCGAGACACCGGAGATCCCAACCCGCCGCAAACCGACCGAGGGGCGTTCGCTGGTCGAGGTCACGGACGAGGGCGTCCGGTTCCGCAGCCACTTGGACGGCTCGCGTCACTGGTTCACGCCCGAAGTTGCCATCCGCGTGCAACGCCAGCTCGGGGCGGACATCATCCTCGCCTTCGACGAGTGCACCTCCCCCCTCCACGACTACGAGTACACTCGGCAGGCGATGGAGCGCACCCACCGGTGGGCCCTGCGCTCCCTGGAGGCTTTCCACGCCACCCGGCCACAGCACGGCTATCCCCAGGCCCTCTACGGCATCGTGCAGGGGGGCGCCTACGAGGACCTGCGCCGGCGGAGCACGCGCTTCATCGCCGAGCTGCCCTTCGACGGCTTCGCCGTCGGCGGCTCCCTGGGCCGCACCAAGGCCGACATGTGGCGCGTGCTGGAGTGGACCGTGCCCGACCTGCCCCCCGACAAGCCACGCCACCTGCTGGGCATCGGCGAGGTGCCCGACATCTTCGCGGCCGTCGAGCGGGGTGTGGACACCTTCGACTGCGTGGCCCCCACCCGCATGGCCCGCAACGCCGGCCTGTTGGCGCGCACGTTGGACGGGGAGCGCCTGCCCCGCTTTCGCATCAACATGCGCAACGCCCGCTTCCGGCGCGATCCCCGTCCGCCCGTGGAAGGATGTGCGTGCCCCACGTGCCGCACCTACTCGCGCGCCTACCTCCATCACCTCTTCCGGGCCAACGAGCTCCTGGCCTATCGCCTGGCCACGCTCCACAACCTCTTCTTCATGAACCGGCTGATGGCCGACATCCGCGCTGCCCTGCAGGAGGGCACCTTCGAGGCATTGAAGGCCCACTGGTTGGGCCCGTAGAACCACCCGCGAAGGAGGGAGTGCACCCATGTCACGCCAGTTCAACACGTTGACCTTGGCCTTGATTCCGGTCGCCGTGGTCATCAACATCGTGATGGGGCAGATTGTCGTGGTGCTCAAGCTGCCCCTCTACCTGGACAGCATCGGCACCGTGTTGGTGGGCGCCCTGGCCGGGCCCTTGGCCGGCGGGCTCACCGGCGCCCTGGCCAATCTCGTGTGGGGCCTGCTCACCGGGCCCACAATCATTCCCTTCGCCATCACGGCCTTCGTCATCGGCGTGTTGGCCGGCCAGTTCGCCCGCGCCGGCTGGCTGCGCCCAGGCCCCGCCGGCGCGCTGGTGAAGGCCGGCGTGGCCGGCCTCGTCACCGGCATTGTGGCCGCCGTGGTGAGCGCGCCCATCGCGGCAGTGCTCTTCGGGGGCGTCACGGGCGCCGGCACAGACGCCCTGGTGGCCTTCTTCCAGAGCATGGGCGCCAACGTGCTCCAGGCAACCTTGGGCCAAGGGCTCGTGAGCGACCCTCTCGACAAAACTATCACCTACGTTGTCGTGTGGCTCATCCTGCGGGCCATGCCCCGCCGGCAGATTGCCCGCTTTCCCCAAGGTGCCCAGCTCCTCGAATGACCATGGCTCCCACGCTCTTCGTGTCCGGGGAGGGCCCCCTCTACCGCTGGCATCCGCTGACCAAGATGGCCTTGGTTGTAGCTGCCCTGCTCCTCTTCTTGGTCCCCTGGGAACGCGAGCCGCGCTGGCTGGCCGTGCCGCCGCTGCTCACGGCCGGCTTGGGGGCACTGATGGCGGCTCACGGGCGCCAGCCGGCCTCCGCGTGGGCCAGGCGGCTCTTCTGGCTGATGGCGCCCGTGCTCGTCTCGCTGGTGCTGGTTCAGGGGTTCTTCTACCCGGGAGGCCGCACGCCCCTCTGGCACGCGGGCCCACTTGCCCTCACCCGCGAAGGGCTCCTCTTCGCCGCCACGGTCGGCGGCCGGCTGGTGTTGGCCGTGGGCGCCTTCATGGTGCTGCTCGTCACCACCCACCCCGCCGACCTGACGGCCTCGTTGGTCCACGCCGGCCTTCCTCCCGAAGGCGCTTACCTCATCCTGGCGGCCATTCACCTGCTCCCCCGGATGCAGGCGCGCGCCCAAGCCATCGTGGCCGCGCAGCAAGCCCGTGGCCTCTCCTTGGAAGGGTCCCTCTGGCAGCGGGCCAGAGCCTTGCTGCCCTTGGTGACTCCCCTGGTGCTGGGCGCCATACAGGAAGTGGAGGAACGGGCGATGGCCTTGGAGGCCCGCGCCTTCCGGGCCCCTCGGCCCAAGACGAGCCTGCGCACCCTGTGCGACTCGCCCGCCCAGCGGGCCTTCCGCTGGGGCATCGTGGCGCTGAGCGGGGCCATCGCTCTGTTCACCCGCCTGACCTTCGGTGCGTGATGGACGGGCAAGGGCACACTGTCGGTCACCTCGCGGTCCACAACGTCACGTACACCTATCCGGCCGCGCCGACGCCGGCCCTGCGGGACGTGACGTTCACCCTGGAGGCCGGGGAGGTGCTGCTGGTGGCCGGCGCCAACGGGGCCGGCAAGAGCACGCTGTTGGCCTGCTTGGCCGGCTTCGCCCCCCACTTCTTCGGCGGCCACTTGGAGGGCGATGTGGTGCTCGACGGCCGCTCCGTGCGCCACACCCCCTTGGCCGAGTGGGTCACGTCAGTGGGGCTCGTCTTCGCCAACCCGTTCAACCAAATCAGCGGCGCCCGGCTGACCGTCTTCGAGGAAGTGGCCTTCGGGCTGGAGAACGTGGGCGTCCCGCCCGACGAGATCCGCCGGCGGGTGAGCGCCATTCTCGACCGGCTCGACCTGACGCCCCTGGCCGAGCGCTCCCCCTATGCCCTGAGCGGGGGCCAGCAGCAGCGGGTGGCCATCGCCGGCGTGCTTGTCCTGGAGCCGACCTTGCTGGCCTTGGACGAGCCCACCTCCCAACTCGACCCGGAGGGCAAACGGGAAGTGCTGGCCCTGCTGAGCCACCTGGCCGCAGAGCGCCACATGGTGGCGATGGCCACCCACGACGTGGAGGCGGCCTACCGCCTCGCAACCCGAGGGATGGTGCTCCACCGAGGCCGTGTGGCCGGCCAAGATTCCCCCTCGGCCCTCCTGGCCCGGTCCGAGTGGCCCACGTGGGGCATCACGCCTCCCCTGGAACTCGCCCTGGCCCACGGGACCTGGGCTCCCTGGTCGGCGACGCCGCCGCCCTTCTCCCTCCCGGCCCACGAGCTGGCCCTGCCCCAGGAGCTGTCCGTCCGCGTCGAGCGGGTAGCCTACCGCTACCCAACGGGCACGGAGGCCCTCCGGGGCGTCTCGTTGGCCGTCGAGCCCGGCCAGATCGTGGCCCTCGTGGGGCGCAACGGCGCCGGCAAGACCACCTTGAGCAAGATGTTGAACGGCCTTCTCCGCCCCTCGGAGGGCCGGGTGCGCCTCGGCCCCCACGACGCAGGCGATCACCCGGTGGCCCGGCTGGCGCGCTGGGTGGGCTACGTCTTCCAAAATCCGGCCGACCAGATCTTCAAGCGCACAGTGTGGGACGAGGTGGCCTTCGGCCCCCGCAACTTGGGCTTTCCGACGAAGCGCCTCGGGCAGGCCGTGGAACGGGCCCTCGTCCTCTGCGGGCTGGAGCACCTGGCCCGCGAACATCCCTACGACTTGCTCCCCAACCAGCGGCGCTGGGTGACGGTGGCCGGCGCGCTGGCGATGGAGACGCCCATCCTAGTGCTCGACGAGCCCACGGGGGGCTTCGACCGCTTCGACCACGTGCGCCTGCGCCACCTGTTGCGCGCCCTGCGCGAGGCCGGCCGCACCATTGTGCTCATCACCCACGACATGGAGTTGGTGGCCGAGCTGGCCGACCGGGTGGTCATCATAAACCGTGGCACCGTGATGGCCGACGCCCCGCCCCGTCAAGTGGTGGCCGACGATGAGCTCTTGGCGAGCGCCGGGCTGGAGCCGCCGCCGGCCGTGCGGGCAAGCCGGGCGCTCCGCCTCGCGCGGGTGGCACACACGCATGAGGAGCTGGCCGCCCTGATCGACATCGCATGATGCTCATCATCGAGCTGAGAAATGATTTGGCGAGGCCCTCGTTTTCGGATATAGTCTACACCACCCAACAGCGCGGAGCAGAGGAGGCAGACGTGGAGCGGGAAAGCTTGAAGCCACCAAGTGCCCTCTCGGCCCCTGCAGCCGGCCCGGTGATGGTCTTCAGGCCCGGCGGGCGGGCGCGCCAGGCGTTGCGCGAGCTCTGGGACTACCGCAACTTGCTCTGGAACCTGGTGGTTCGCGACATCAAAGTGCGCTACAAGAACAGCGTGCTGGGCGTGGGGTGGTCCTTGCTCAACCCGCTCCTCATGATGATCGTCTTCACCGTGGTCTTCACCGTCTTCTGGCCCAACAACCAGGTGGCCAACTTTTCCGCCTTCGTGCTGACGGGGCTGCTGCCGTGGAACCTCTTCCAGGCGTCCATCATGGGCAGCGCCTACAGCATTGTGAGCAACGCCAACTTGGTCAAGAAGGTCTACTTTCCCCGCGAAGTCCTGCCCATTGCCGTGGTGTTGAGCAATGTGGTGAACTTCCTGCTGGCCCTGGTCGTGCTCTTCCCCATCCTGTGGCTGAGCGGCATCCCGCTGACCCGCCACGCGCTGTGGCTGCCCGTGATCTTGGCCATTCAAGTGGCCTTCACCGTAGGACTGGCCTTCTTCTTCAGCACCCTCAACGTCTTCTACCGCGACACGGCGATGGTGTTGGACGTGGGCCTGTTGGCCTGGTTCTTCCTGACCCCCATCTTCTACCCAATGGAGTTCATTCCGGCCACGAAGACCGTGATGGGCCTCACCCTGCCGGTCCACCGGCTGGTGCGCTGGCTCAACCCCATGGCCAGCATCATCGACTCCTACCGGATCGTGCTGTACGGCTCGGTCCAGGGGTACCCGCCCGCGCCCCCCGCCATCGACTTCATGGCGCGCACGGGCGCCACGGCGCTCCTCGTGCTCGTGCTGGGCTGGCTCTTCTTCCGCCGGTACAGCGGGCGCTTTGGCGAGGAGGTGTGACCCGTGTGCTCCCCGGACGCCGGAGCGGAGAGGCCACTGGTCTCCATCGTCCTGCCGGCCTACAACGAAGAAGCCGCCATTGGAGAGGACCTCCAGGTCATTCTGGAGACGATGGAACAAAGCGGCTACAGCTTCGAGGTCATCGTGGTGGACGACGGCAGCACCGACCGCACGGCCGAGATCGCCGCCTCGTTTCCCGGGGTGCGGGTCATCTGCCATGACCGCAACCGGGGCACCGGCGCGGCCCGCTCCACGGGGATGCGCTTTGCCCGCGGGCAGATCGTGGCCATGAGCGACGCCGACGGCACCTACCCCAACCGCGATCTTCCCCGCCTCATCGAGGGCGTTCTGCAGGGGGCGGACATGGTGGTGGGCGCCCGCCGGCGAGAGGCCGGCTCGTGGCGGTGGCTGCGCGTGCCGGCCAAGGAGTTCATCCGCCGGCTGGCCAGCTACCTGACCGAGTCTTACATCCCGGACCTCAACAGCGGCTTCCGGGCCATGCGCCGGGAGGTGGGCCTGCGCTTTCTCCCCATCCTGCCCAACACCCACTCCTGGGTGAGCACCATCACCCTGGCCCTGTTGACCAACGGCTATCGGGTGGATTACATCCCCATCGACTACTACCCCCGTCGCGGTGGCCGCTCCTCGTTTCACCCCGTGCGGGACACGTACAACTATCTCTCCCTGGTGTTGCGCACGATCACCTACTTCAATCCCCTCAAGATCTTCCTGCCCGTGAGCCTGCTCATGGGAGCCTTCGGGCTGGGCAAGACCATCTTCGACCTGACGGTCCACTCCCGGTTTCGGGAGAGCGATGTGCTCATCCTCGTCGTGGCCGTGCTCATCGGCATGATGGGCCTCCTGGCCGACCTGATCGTCACCCACGGGCGGGCCCGTTACCTGCCCGACGAGCCCCACACCGTGCAGGAACTGCTCCCGCCCCGCTCCGACGCCCTCCTCCAGCAGGAACCCGAACGGCCAGAGCCGGCCTCCCACAGCCCATCCGGCGCCAAGAGATGACTTGACGGCGTCCTGCACGTGGAGTAAGATACCGGCGCGTTCGTCCCCGCCCCCGTGCCGACAACAGCCCACCTGCAACGACGTGACCGGAGAGATCGCATGGCCCACCGCCTGACCGACAGCCGCTTGGCCAACTTGGGCGCACGAATCATCCTGCAGGGCTTCGAGGAGTATCACACCGACTTCAAGACCATCACCCGCCGCGCGCGCATCCGCTTCGAGCAGCGCGACTGGCACGGGATGCAGGCGGACGCCGCCGAACGGCTCGACTTGTACCGGCGGGTGGTGGACCGCACCGTGGCCGACGTGCGGGAGCTCCTGGGCGACCGGGTACACCACAAGCTGGTGTGGGCCAGCATGAAGGCGGTCTACTCCGGGCTCATCGCCGACCGGGACGATTGGGAGTTGGCCGAGACCTTCTTCAACTCAGTCACGCGCCGCATCTTCACCACCATCGGCGTGGACGAACAGATCGAGTTCGTGGACACCGACTTCGAGCTGCCCCCCACGGCGCCCCGACGTTCGGTCTACCGCACCTACCGGCGCGCCGTCACCACGGCGACTCTGGTGGAACAAATCCTGCGCGACTTCGCCCTGCGGGAGCCCTTCCACATCCCCTTCGCCGATCTCACCCGCGACGCCCACCTCGTGGCCCGCGAAGTTGAGGCCCACCTGAAGGCCATCGGCGCCCTGAAGGTGGTGGAACGCGCCGAAATCGTGCGCTCGGTCTTCTACCGGGGGCAGGCGGCGTACCTCGTGGGACGGCTCTTCAGCGGCTCCCACCTCATCCCCTTCGTGATCGCCCTGCTCCACGAGCCCGAGGGGCTGGTGGTGGACGCCGTGCTGCTGGACGAGAACGACGTGAGCATTCTCTTCAGTTTCGCCCGCTCCTACTTCCACGTGATCATCGAGCGCCCCTACGACCTGGTGCGCTTCCTCAAGTCCATCATGCCCCGCAAGCGCGTGGCCGAGCTCTACATCTCCATTGGCTACAACAAACACGGCAAGACGGAGCTCTACCGGGACATGCTCAACCACTTGGCCACCACCGACGACCGCTTCGAGATCGCGCCCGGCCAGCGGGGCATGGTGATGACGGTCTTCACGCTGCCGGCCTACGACCTCGTCTTCAAGATCATCCAGGACCGCTTCGCCTTTCCCAAGCGCACCACGCGGGAGGCGGTCAAGGAGAAGTACCGCCTGGTCTTCAAACACGACCGCGCCGGCCGGCTCGTGGACGCCCAGGAGTTCGAGTACCTGAAGTTCGCGCGCCACCGCTTCACCGACGAGCTGCTGGACGAGCTCCTGCGCGTGGCCGGCCGCTCCGTTCACGTGGACGATGACCACGTCATCATCCGCCACACCTACGTGGAGCGGCGGGTCATCCCCCTCGACATCTACGTGCGCGAGGCGGACGACGAGGCCGCCGAGGCGGCCATCATCGACTACGGCAACGCCATCAAGGACTTGGCCGCCACCAACATTTTCCCCGGCGACATGCTGCTGAAGAACTTCGGCGTGACGCGCCACCGCCGCGTGGTCTTCTACGACTACGACGAGCTCTGCCTCCTGACCGAGTGCCGCTTCCGCACCTTCCCCCAAGCGCGCCACTTGGAAGACGAGCTGGCCCCCGACCCCTGGTTCCACGTGGGCGAACACGACATCTTCCCCGAGGAGTTCCGGCGGTTCTGGGGGCTGCGGGGCCGGCTGCTGGAGGTCTTCCTGGAACACCACGCCGATCTCTTCGAGGTGGACTTCTGGCGCCACATGCAGGAGCGCATCCACTCGGGTGAGGTGATTCACATCTTCCCCTACCCACAGCACAAGCGCTTGCGCCACAAATACGCCGAGGCGTACCACGTGACCACCGCCACGCCATGACATCGCCGTGGCGGGAACCAGCGGACCGCACAGTGAGCACGTCCCTCTACGCCCTCGACGCCCGCACGGCCACCGACCACTTCCCGGGCATCGGGCGGTACGTCTTCCACCTGGCCCGTGCGCTGGACGCCCAGTTGGCAGAGGACGAGCGGATGGCCGTCCTCTACACGCCGGCGGCCTCGGCCTGGCGCCACGCCCTCTGTCCCCGGCCGTGGCGCCGGGCTGCCTGCGTGGCCGTGGGGACATCGCCCTTTGGCCCTGCCCAGCAGTGGCGCCTGCCGCGCCTGCTGCGCTCCTTGGGCGCCCACGTCTACCACAGCCCCTACTACCTCATGCCCTACTTTCCCGGCCGGCCCACAGCGCTCACGGTCTACGATCTCATTCCCGTGCGCCTGCCGAAGGCCGTCTCGCGGCGGGCACGCCTGCTCTTCCGCCTCACCCTGGGCGCTGCCCTCCGCGTGGCCGACGCCGTGCTCTGCATCTCCGACCACACCCGTCGCGACCTGCTCCGCACCTTTCCTCACGTGGCCGCCAAAGCCCGCACCGTGCCCCTGGCGGCCGGCCGACGCTTCCGCCCCCTCCCGCCGGAGGCACGCCGGGCCGCGGCCGAGCGTGTGGGCCTCCCGGACCGCTACGTCCTCTACGTGGGCTCCAACAAGCCCCACAAGAACTTGTCCCGGCTCGTGCGCGCTTGGGCCGCCGTGCGCCCCGAGGGCGTCGTGCTCGCCATCGCCGGCGCCTGGCTGCCGGCCCACGGGGCTCCCCGCGCCCTGGCCGGCCGGCTTGGCCTGGAGCCACGCCACGTGCGTTTCGTGGGCCCGGTGCCCGAGGAGCTGCTGCCGGGGCTCTACGGCGGGGCGTTGGGGTTCGTCTTCCCCTCGCTCTACGAGGGCTTTGGGCTGCCGGTCCTGGAGGCAATGGCCTGTGGCACGCCGGTCGCCTGTAGCCGCATAGGGAGCCTCCAAGAAGTGGCCGGCGGCGCGGCGCTCTACTTCAACCCCTTCAACGTGGATGAAATGGCCGTCGCCCTGGAGCGCCTGGTGGACGACGCCGCCCTGCGGGCCACGCTGCGCGCGCGGGGGCTGGAACGGGCCGCCCAGTTCACGTGGGAGCGGACGGCCCGCGACACCTTGGCCGTTTACCGGCAACTTGCCGCCGTTTGACGGACAGGGGCAATGGAGTACCATCTTGCTATTCTACGCCGGGAGAGCGATCCATGCGCAGCCAACGGCCTCTGCTGATCATTTTCTTCATCATCTTCGTCAACCTGCTGGGCTTCGGCATTATCATCCCCCTGCTCCCCTTCTACGCCGACCACGTGGGCGCCACTCCCTTCCAGATCGGCCTGCTCTTCGCCTCGTACTCCGTGAGCCAGTTGTTGGCCGCCCCGGTGCTGGGCAGCCTCTCCGACCGGTACGGCCGGCGTCCCATCCTGCTCCTCAGCCTGTTGGGCACGGTGATCAGCTTCGCCCTGCTGGCCGTGGCCACTTCCCTCTGGCTCCTCTTCGTGGCCCGCATCATCGACGGCCTCTCGGGGGGCAACATCTCCACGGCGCGCGCCTACATCAGCGACGTGACCGACCGCAAGGACCGGGCCAAGGCGTTCGGCCTCATCGGCGCGGCCTTCGGGCTGGGCTTCATCTTCGGGCCTGCCCTGGGCGGCCTGTTGGGCCGGCTCGACTACTCGGCGCCGGCGTGGGCCGCGGCCGGCTTGGCCGCCCTTGCGCTGGCCATGACGTGGGTTGGCCTGCCCGAATCCCACCGCCGGCGGGCCAGCGCCGCAGTCGCCACGCCGTGGCGTGAGCTCCCCCACCTCTTGGCCCGGCCGACCATCGGCACGCTGCTGCTCGTGGACTTCCTCTACTGGGCCTCCTTCGCCGTCTACCAGACCACGTTCGCCCTCTTCGGCAAGATCCGCTTCGGTTTCGGCATTACGGAGGTGGGCTACATCTTGGCCTTGGCCGGCGTCATCGGGGTCATTGTGCAAGGAGGGCTCGTCGGCCTGGTCACGCGCCGCTTTGGGGAGCCGCGCACGCTGGTGAGCGGGCTGTTGTTGGCCGCCCTGGGCCTCGGCGCGGCCTCGCTGACCCACTCCGTCGCCGCTTTCGTCGTCGCCGTGGTGCCGGCCGCGGTGGGCGCTGCCCTCTCCCAGCCGGCCCTTATCGCCCTCATCAGCCACACGGCCTCGCCCGAGGAACAGGGGCGCATCCAGGGGGTCAGCGGGGCGCTGGAGAGCTTGGGCCGCACGGTTGGCCCGGTCTGGGGCAACGGGATGTTGGACTTCTTCGGCGAAGGGGTGGCCTTCTTCTCCGCCGCCGTGGTCCTGGCCGGCATCGCGCTGCTCGCCACCCGCCTCGTCGAGCGCTCCGTGCTCCCACAAGCACACGGACACGGACACGGGTAGCTCCGCCCCCTCACCTGCGCCGATGGAGAGCTTGGAACCATGCCCACGAGACGTTTCGCCTTCCCAATGTGGTTCGGCCTGGTGATCGTCCTGGCGGGCTGTCTGCGCCTCACCGCAGCGCCCCCCCAGAGCGTCCAAGTGACGGCCACAGCCCCCTTGGCCCAGGAGCAGCCGGGTGTCCTCGACCCGGGGAGGGCCACTCCACCGCCCACGGCCACGCTCCTGCCCTCGCCCACCCCCGCCCCCACCGCGACGCCGCGCCCCTCACCCACTCCGTCGCCGTCGCCGACCCCCTCGCCGATGGCTCCCTTCACCATCGAGGGGCTCCGCTCACGCGACTATCCGGGCGGCACCATCGAAATCCGGTCTGTCCTGGCGCGCACCGACACCTACACCCGCTACCTCATCGCCTATCCCAGCGACGGGCTGACCATCACCGGCGTGATGCATGTGCCCGCCAGGGGCGAGGGGCCTTTCCCCGTCGTCATCCTCAACCACGGGTACATCCCCCCATCCCGTTACTGGTCGGGGGCCGACACCAACAGGGCGGCTGAGTACCTCGTCCAACACGGCTACCTGACCATCGCGCCCGATTTCCGGGGCTGGGGCGGCTCCGACGCCGGCCCCAACTACTTCCGCACGGGCCTGGTGATCGACGTGCTCAACCTGATCAGCTCGCTCCCCTCCCTCCCCCAGGCCGACCCCGAGCGCGTGGGCATGTGGGGGCACAGCATGGGGGGCGGCATCACCACCAAGGCTATCGTGGTGGACCCGCGCATCCGCGCGGCCGTGCTCTACGCGCCCGTCAGCGCCAACGACCGGGAGGTGATCGAGCGCTGGGGAGGGGGACCACGCCCGCCCAACGTCCCCCGCGAGGTGTGGCGGGCCTACAAGCGCGCCCAGGACGACCCGACCTTCCTGCGCCTGACGTCGCCCATCTACTACATGGAGCTGGTGACGGCGCCGGTCCAGATCCACCAGGGCACTGCCGACCGGGTGACGCCGCCGGCGTGGGCCGAGGCCATCCGGGATGCCCTGATCGCCGCCGGCAAGGAAGTGGAATACTACGCCTACGAGGGGCAAGGCCACGCCTTTCGGGGCCAAGCGTGGCTCGCCTTCCTGGAACGCACGCGCGAGTTCTTCGACCGCACCCTCAAGCAGGAGCCCCACGGGTGAAGTGGTCCGCTCCCCTCGTCGCGGGCACTTTCCTGCGGCGCGAGAACCGCTTTCGGGCGCTGGTGGAGGTGAACGGCCGCGCCGTGGCCGCCCACGTGCCCAACTCGGGCCGGCTGTGGGAGCTCTTCGTGCCGGGGCGGCGCGTGCGCCTGCGGCCCGTCTCCTCTTCCGGCCGCAAAACTTCCTTTGACCTGGTGCTGGTCGAAGTGGGGGAGCGCCTAGTCTGTCTGGACGCGCGGCTTCCGCCGGCCCTCTTCGCCGAGGCCGTCACCCAGGGCCGTCTGGCCGAGTTTGCCCCGCCCACGGCGCTTCGCCGCGAGGTCCGGGCAGAAGGGTGTCGTCTCGACGTGCTGTTGGAGGAACCGACGGGACGCTGTTGGGTGGAGACGAAATCGGTGACGCTGGTGGAGGAGGGCACGGCCCTCTTCCCCGACGCCGTGACCGCGCGGGGGCGCCACCACGTGGAGGTGCTCCGGCGCCTCGTGGCCCGCGGTGACCGTGCTGCCCTCGTCTTCATCGTCCAGCGGGACGATGCCCTCCGCTTCCGCCCCCACGAGCGCTCCGACCCGGCGTTCTGCGCCGCCCTGCGGCGGGCCGTGTCATCCGGCGTGGAGGTCCACGCCTACACGTGCCACGTCACCGAGCAGGAGATCACCATCGCCCAGGCCATTCCCACCGCGCTGTGAGCCGTCCGGGGCCCACCTGCCCGCAGCCGGCTGCCCCCTCTGGTCAGGGGCGTTTGACGAGCAGGCGGGCAATGGTCCACGGCCTGTCAGCGCGGCCCGTCTGGCGCACGGCCACGTACCGGGCTGCCACCGGCCGCTCGAAGGTCACGTCGAAGGTGCCCTCGTGTTCCGGCACGTCGAGCACCGTGCGCCACGTCTTGCCGTCGTATGAGGTCTGCACCCGGACGCCCCGGGGGTAGTCGGGGCGCTCCCCGTGGTCCAGCACCAGGCCCTCGAACGCCAACACCCGCCGGAAGTCCACCATGAACCACATGCCGGGCCGCATGGGCTCTCCCGTGGTCCAGGCCGTCTCGCGCCTGTTGTCCAGGGCGTTGGCGGCCAGTTGGGGGTTGTGGCTGGCATTGGCCCGCCACGGCAGGGCCGGCCGGGTGGCGATCTCGCTGATGAGCCAGGGCGCGTTGTAGGAGGGAGAGCCAGTCTGCTCCAGGCGGATGTAGCGCACGGCCACAGGGGTGAAGGTGGCTTCGATGTCCTTCCAGTTGCGCGCCCGCTCATCGACCACCACCCACGTCCGCCGGTCGGCCGAGATGAGCAGCCGGTAGCCGACGGCAAAGCCCCGCCCGGGGCTGCGCACCTGCACCGCCTCGATGACGCGCTCCTTGCCCATGTCCACCTCGAACCACATGCCGGGAGCCTGGCGGACTTGGCTGCTCCAGAAGGTGTCCGGGTCCCGGTCCACGGCCAGGCCGGCCTCCTCGGCGTTGTGGCTGGCCGTGGCCTGCCACGGTGGAGCTTCGGAGATTTCCACCTCGGCGATGCGCCACGTGGCGCGGTAGCCGGGCGTGCCGGTCTGTTCGATGCGCACAAAGCGCACGGGCCTGGCGTCAAAGGTGGCAGCAGCATCGCGCCAGTTCTGGGGGCGCTCGGCCACCGTGATCCACGCCTCGCCGTCGCGGCTCACCAGAATTCGGTAGCCCACCGGGTACCCTCGGCCGGGGCTGCGGAAGAGCACGCCGTCCAGGGTGCGCTCCTCGCCCACGTCCAGCTCGAAGAACATGCCGGAGGCCTGAACGTCCAAGCTGTCCCAGAAGGTTTCGGGGTTGCCGTCTACGGCCAGGGGGGCCTGCTCGGCATTGTGGCTGGCGCGCACCTGCCACGGTCGCCGGCGAGCCGGCTCGACGCGCACCTCAACTTCGAGGGGGTTGCCGCCCAGCTCCTGGAACCAGCCCACACCCTCGCGGACCAAGTCCCACACGAGGCGGTAGTCGCCCGGCGTCCCGGGGACCGCCAGCGCGGCCATCAGGCGCACGTTATCACCGGGCTTGACCGGGTGGGGCAAGGCTGTGCGTATTTGTTCGACCTCTTCGACCTGCCGGCCTTCGGCGTCGTACCACCGGTAGCTCACCCGCACGGGGCGGCGTCCTGCCTTGGGCCACGTCCTGGTGCCGGCGTTGCGGGCCGACAAGCCCACCCGCACGGTCACGCCGGCCGTCAGCGTCGAGGGCGTCTCGTGGGCGAGCCACGTGACGGCCCACTCGGGGCGGGCCACCACGGTGACCGGCACCTCCAAGGCCGGCGCCCCCAAGTCGCTGAACCAGGCACGCCCCTCCTCCACCAGGTCCCAGCGCACCACGTACTGCCCGGCCCGCTCCGGCGCGCGCAGGACAATGCCCTCCAGGCGCACGGCCTCGCCGGGGGCCACGGCTTTGGGCAACTTCACCCGAAAGGCGTCCCACCACCCGGCCACGTGGCCGTCCGAAGTCACCCAGTGGTGAGCCAGGTGAACGGGCGCCGGCCACTCCGGGCTCCAGGGCTGCGTGCCCGTGTTGCGCACCGTGAGGGCCACCACATAGCTCTGGCCGGCGCGCATCTGGGCCGGCACGGTGTGGGCCACGTACTCGACGCCGTACCGCGCCTCGCGGGGCTCGGCCGGCGGGGGCTCAACGGTGACCAAGAGGCGGCCGGCGCCGTCAGGGGGGGCGTCGAACCACGCGACGCCTTCCTTGACCAGGTTGAGCTCCAGGCGGTACTCGCCCGGCCGGGGCGGGGCTGCCACTCGGACGGCCTCGAAGGTCACCTGCTGGCCCGGGGCCACGTCGCGGGGCAAGGGCGTGCGCAGGTCGGCCCACCCTGCCACGGGCTGGCCGTCGGGCGTGCGCCAGTGGTAGCCCAGGCGCACGATGCCGCGGCCGTCGGGGCGGCGCGCCACCCACGTCTCGCGGCCCACGTTGCGCACGGTCACGCGGCCGGTCACCGTCTCGCCGGCCCTCATGCGGGCGGGCAGCTCCACCTCCACCCACTCGAAGGCCAGGGCCGGCCGGGCCGGCACCACGTTGACGTTCACCGTCAGGGGCTCGCCGCCCACTTGGCGGAACCAGGCCACCAGCTCGCTCACCATGTCGAGGCGCAACGTGTACGCCCCCGGCGCCTCGGGCGCCACCACCTCGACGCCCCGCAGCGTGACGGTTTCGCCGGGGGCCACATCGCGGGGCAACACGCCCCGCGTGCGCCCCTCGATCTCGCGGCCGTCGGCCGTGATCCAGTGGTAGCCCAGGTGGACCACGCCCTTGAGGGGCTCGCCGCCGGCCCGCCAGGACGCCCGGCCGGCGTTCTTGACCGTGACGGTAATGGAGGCGCGCCCGCCGGCCTCCACGCGGTCGGGCACTTCCACCTCACCCCACTGGGCCAGCAGGAGGGGGCGCTCCGGCTCGCGGGGGCGCACCCGCACGCGGTGGACCAGGGGCACGGCGCCCGCGCTCGTCAGGTATCGCCGGCCGCCCACGTCGTACATGTCATACCGGAGCCGGTAGTCGCCGGGCTCGGCGGGCACCGTTAACCGCAGGCTCAGGCGCGCCTCCTCGGAAGGGCGCACGTCGTGGGGCAGGAGGATGTAGAGGGGATCGCCGACGCGCCGGCCGTCGGGCGTCAGCCAGCGCTGGATGAGGATCACCCGGTTCGGGCCAGCCTGGCGCCACGGCCGGCGGCCGGCGTTGGTGACCGTGCCCGACACGGTAACGGCCTCGCCCACCGTGATGCCCTCGGCGGGGCGAAAGCCGCGCCACACCACGCCCCACTCGGGCGGCACGGCCGGCCGGCGCACCTGCGTGCCCACCGCCTGGACTACGGGAAAGAGGCGCCCTGAGCGGTCGTCGCCCCACGTGAAGAGGTCGTTCACCCACTGGGGGTCGGGCGAGGTGGCGATGAAGGCGTGGGCCGAGCCGAGGTAGGGGTACTGTTGGATGTGGTTGAGCCACCAGACGTACTGGCGGGCCTGCTCCTCGGGGGGGAGGGGCAGGTTGCTCTGGCCGTTGGAGTTGCCGTACTCGGTAATCTCGATGAGCTTGTGGGGGAACTTGGTGTGATAGTGTTTGAAGCGCAGGCCCCACGTGTCGTCCTTGTAGGTCTCCGGCGCCTGGGGAGGGGTCTGCCAGTAGACGTGGCACCCCAGCCAGTCGCTCATCTCAATGGCCTCGCGGCACCAGTCGAGCCACTCCAGATCCTTGTGGGGCACGGCCAGGCCGGGAAAGCCGAAGAGGGCAAAGGGGTGACGTTCCTTCAGGATGGCGAAAACCCGCTTGTACCACCTGGTGAACTCGCGCGCGAAGGGCTCTTCTTGGCCCCATCCCTCCAGGCCGGTGAGGTGGTTGGGCTCGTTGTGAATCTCGAACTTCACCACTCCCAACGTCTCGTAGAGCCGGTTGATGATGTCGCGGAACTCGTCCGCGAACGCCTGGGGGGAGACGGGGCCGTCATCGGGGCGGGGCGGGTTGGCGTTGCGCGGCATGTGTTTGTAGAGCCGCACGATGAACTCCATGTTGGGGTTGATCTGCCGGCACCGGCGGTACACCTCCACGTCGGTGATGCTCAGCATCTTGAGGGCTTCGATGCGGGCCTCGGCGATGATGCGGTAGTCGGTCTCCGTGAAGGTGCGGTCGTTGCGGGCGTGGAGGCCGACGAGCGGGCGGTTGACTACGAGGGTGCCCACCGTCTCGGCCGACACGTTACCGTACACCCGGTCGAGCAGGGCCTGCACGTCCAGGCCCAGGGGATCGCTCTTGCGCCCCTTGGGAACGGCAACCTCCCGGTGGGTGACTATGTTCCGGCGGGGCACGTTGTAGCGGGTCACCAGGTGCTTGAGCAGGCGGACCAGCGTCTCCAGTTGGGCTTCCGGGTAGGGATCGCGCCCGGTGTTGGCGTTCTCCAGCTCGATGCCCACGGAGAACCAGTTGACGTTTTCCCGGTTGTCGGGCGGCGGCATTCTGGACTGGCCCGCGTGCCACGCCATCATGTTCTCCTCCACGAGCTGGTAGAGGGTGCCGTCCTTGGCGATGACGTAGTGGGCCGAGACCTTGCTGTTGGGGTTGGTGAGCCAGTTGAGGGACGGTTGCAGGGGGCCGCCCGTGGCGTGGAGGACGACTGTGTCCACCTTAAAACGGCCGCGGGGGTTTTTGTTGGGCGAAGGACGCCAAATAGCACCTTCGATGTCAGGCGGCATGGCTACCCTCCCGTTGGGATACCATCTCTCAGGCGGGGTTCCACGTCGGCCCGGCAGTGTCCTCACGCCGTGGGCGTTTGGGTTCACCACAACCCACAGTCGCCGGCGGACTGGCACTCGACGGCCAAAAGGGACACGGCCAAACACGTGGTGCCGCTTTCGAGTACGTTCACGTCGCCACAGGGAGCCGGGCTATTTCCGTTGAGTCGTTCTCCGCCGCACCAAATAGGGTTCCAGTTGGGGGAAGAGCCAGGGGGGCACAGCCGCGTGGACGCGAGTGCCACCTCCGGTGTACTGTTCCGATTCCACCGTGCCCTGGGCATGAATCAGGCTGAGCAGGTTGCCGGCCGTGTAGGGGAGCTCCACCTCGACGGGCACGAGCCGGGCCCTCAACACATGTTCGATGCGGGCCAGCAAATCGTCCAGCCCCTCGCCGGTCAGCGCGCTGAGGACCACCACGTCGGCGTAGCGGGCCGCCTGCTCGCGCACGGCGGCGGGATCGTCCACGCGGTCCACCTTGTTCCAGGCCACGATGACAGGCTTGTGGCTCACGCCCAACTCCTCCAGAATGCGCTCCACGGCCTCCATCTGGGCCTCGGCCATGGGGTGGGAGATGTCCACCACGTGAATCAGGAGGGTTGCCTCGTGGATTTCCTCCAGGGTGGCGCGGAAGGCGGCCACTAGATCCGGGGGGAGTTTCTGGATGAACCCCACGGTGTCGGTCAGGAGGATCTCGCGCCCCTCGGGCAGGCGCACGCGACGAGTTGTGGGGTCCAGGGTGGCGAAGAGCTTGTCCTCGGCCACGACATCGGCACGGGCGAGGGCGTTGAGCAGGGTGCTCTTGCCGGCGTTGGTGTACCCCACGAGGGAGACGACAGGGAGGCCGGCCTGCCGGCGCTTGCGGCGGTACTGCTCCCGGTGGGTGCGCACCTCCTCCAGCTCGCGCTTGAGGTGGGCAATGCGTCGGCGGATTTCACGCCGGTCCACTTCGAGCTGGGTTTCGCCGGGGCCACGCAGGCCCACGCCGCCCGTCGCGCCACCGGCGCGGCCACCGGCCTGGCGGGCCAAGTGGGTCCACATGCGGGTCAGGCGTGGCAGGCGGTACTCGTACTGGGCCAGCTCCACCTGCAATTGCCCCTCGCGCGTGCGGGCGTGCTGGGCGAAGATGTCCAGGATGAGGGCCGTGCGGTCCAACACCTTCACGTCCTCGCCCAAGGCCCGCTCCAAGTTGCGCTGCTGGGCCGGCGAGAGCTCGTCGTCGAAGATGACCGTCTGGGCGCCCAGAGCTGCCACGGCCGCCTTCACCTCTTCCACCTTGCCCTTGCCGATGTAGGTGGCTGGGTTGGGGTGGTCGAGGCGCTGGTAGGTGGACCCCACGACGTCAAGGCCGGCCGTGCGGGCCAGTTGGGCCAGCTCCTCCAGCGAATCGTGGACCGTCCAGAGGCTCCGGCTGCCCTTGCGTTCCACGCCCACCAGGAAGGCGCGCTCGGGTTGGTTGGAGAGGGTATGGGGTTGTCTGCTCATCGGCGCTCGAACCGGCTTTTCGCTCGCGAGTCATGCTGCTCATCAGCAGTATACCCCGAAGAGGTGAGGGCCGTCAAGGGGGGCGCGTGCCGACGGCCCGTCCCGGCGGCTCACAGGCGCCGGAAGAAACAGCTCCGTTCGCCCGTGTGGCACGTTGGCCCGCGGGGCCGCACGCGGTAGAGAAGGGCATCGCCGTCACAGTCGTAGCGTATCTCCTCGACGTGGAGCACGTGGCCGCTGCTCTCCCCCTTCTGCCAGAGGCGCCGGCGGCTGCGGCTCCAGAAATGGGCCAGGCCGGTCTCCAAGGTGCGCTCCAGCGCCTCCCGGTTGGCATAGGCGAGCATGAGCACGGCGCCGTCGGCCACGTCCTGTACGACGACGGGGATGAGTCCCCGCGCGTCCCAGCGCAACTCGTCGAGGCGAAGACCTTGCTCCCGAAAGGCTCCCATTGGCCTCTCCTCGTCCCCGTCAAGGTCTCACGGGCAGGCCGCGTTCCCGCAAGTAGCTCTTGAGCTCGGCAATGCTCAACAGGCGGTAGTGGAAGAGGGAGGCGGCCAAGGCCGCGTCCGCGCCCCCCTCGGTGAGCACGCGGTAGAAGTGCTCGGGGGCACCGGCACCCCCGCTGGCGATCACGGGGATGGCGACGGCTTGGCTGACTGCTCGGGTCAGGGGAATGTCGTAACCGGCCTGGGTGCCGTCGGCGTCCATGCTGGTGAGCAGGATCTCGCCAGCCCCGCGCCGCTCGGCCTCCACGGCCCACTCGACCGCATCCTTGCCCGTGGGGATGCGCCCGCCGCTGATGACCACCTCCCACCAGCCCTCGGGCCGGCGGCGGGCGTCGATGGCCACCACGATGCACTGGCTGCCGAAGCGCTCGGCCCCCTCGGAAATCAGCTCGGGGTGGCGCACGGCGGCGCTGTTGATGGAGACCTTGTCGGCGCCGGCCTGGAGGATGGCGCGCATGTCCTCGACTGTGCGGATGCCGCCACCTACGGTGAAGGGGATGAAGACCGTGTCGGCCACCCGGCGGACCACGTCGCGCATGATCGCGCGCCCCTCGTGGGTGGCCGAGATGTCGAGGAAGACGAGCTCGTCGGCCCGCTCGCGGTCGTAGACGCGAGCTTGCTCCACGGGGTCGCCCGCGTCACGCAGGTTCACGAAGTTGACCCCCTTGACCACGCGGCCGTCCTTCACGTCCAAACAGGGAATGATGCGCTTGGCCAGCACTGTCCGTGTCCCCTTTGCTATGGCGTGTCGGTCTCCGGCTCTGCCCGCGCCGCGCGGACGGCCTCGGCGAGGGAGACCAGCCCCTTGTAGAGGGCCTGGCCCACCACCACGCCCTCCACCCCGTAGCCGGCCAGCCAGCGCACCTGCACGATGTCGTCCAGGGAGCGCACGCCGCCGCTGGCGATCACGCGCAGCCCGCTGCGGTGGGCCAGCTCGCCCGTGCGGGCGATGTTGGGGCCGCTGAGGGTGCCGTCGCGCGTTACGTCCGTGTAGAGCAGGCGCTCCACGCCGAGCTGTTTCACGCGCTCTGCCAGGGTGAAGATGTCCAGCTCGGCCTCGGCCTGCCAGCCGTGGGTCACCACCCTGGTGTCACGGGCGTCCACGGCCACGACGATGCGTTCGGCCCCGAAGCGCTCCACGGCGTGGCGCACCAGGTCGGGGTTGGTCACGGCCACGGTGCCCAGCACCACCCGGGCCACACCCCACGACAGGGCCTGCTCGACGTCGGCCAAGGTGCGCAGGCCGCCGCCGAACTGGACGGGCACAGTCACGGCCCGCACAATGGCCTGCACGGCCTTGGGGTTGGGCGAATCCTCCCCGAAGGCGCCGTCCAAGTTGACCACGTGGAGCCACTCGGCTCCCTCGGCCGCCCAACGCTCGGCCACGGCCACCGGGTCGTCACCGTAGACCGTCTCGGCCCGCGGATCACCGCGCACCAGGCGCACGCACCGCCCCCGGCGCAGGTCCACGGCGGGGAAGACGGCGATGGAAAACTCCTCGGGTGGAAAGACTTTGGGCGTCACCGGTCACCTCACACGTTCACGAAGTTGCGCAACAGGTGGAGCCCCACTTCCTGGCTCTTCTCGGGGTGGAACTGGATGCCCATCACGTGATCGCGGCCACAGATGCAGGGGAACTCGACGCCGTACTCGGTGACGGCCAAGACGATCTCCTCGTCGGCCGGCCGCACGTAGTAGGAGTGGACGAAATAGGCGTACTGGCCTGGGAGAAACCCCTCAACCAGCGGGTGGCGGCGGACAACGCGCACTTGGTTCCAGCCGATGTGGGGCACCTTGAGGTCCACGCGGAAGCGCTCCACCCGGCCGGGGAAGATGCCCAGCCCCCGGTGGCGGCCCAGCTCCTCGCTCTCCTCGAAGAGCAACTGGAGCCCCAGGCAAATGCCCAACAGGGGCGTGCCGCGTTCCACTGCTTCACGCAGGGGCTCGACCAAGCCCATGGCCCGCAGCCGCGCCATGGCCTCGCCAAAGGCCCCGACGCCCGGCAGGACCAGCTTGTCGGCCCGGCGCACAGTGAGGGGGTCTCCGGTCACCGTCACCTCGGCCCCCACGGCCTCGAAGGCCTTCTGGACGCTGCGCAAGTTGCCGGCCCCGTAATCCACGATGACCACCGACATGGCTCACCCCCGCTGCCAGATGCCGAAGTACAGGTTCGTAGCCCGCATGACCTCTTCCAGGGAGATGAAGAGGGGGAAGAAGTGGGCGGCCAGCTCGCAGCGCGCCCGAAACCCCAAGGAGGACAACAGGGCCCGCACGTCGGAAACAGAGGGCCGGTAGACGTGTTCGTCCACGTCGTAGAACCGGCGGTAGAGCCACCGCGAGAGGCGGTTCGACTGGGTGGGCAGGTAGAGGGCCAGAATGCCCCCGGGCCGCAGTGCCCTGTGGACGCGCTCCAGCACGAGGCGCGGCTTGACGAAATGCTCCAGGACGTTCATGGCACACACCACGTCGAAGCGGACGGCAAAGGGGACGGGCTCCTGCTCCACGTCGCAGAGCCGGAAGCGCTCCGTGTCCACCGTCCCCATCCGCCGGCGTATGGCCTCCAGGGCGGCCGGGGAGATGTCCACGCCATAGCACTCGAAGCGGCGGGAAAAGGCGCGGATCAAATTCCCGTCGCCAAAGCCAATCTCCAACATACGCCCCGACGGCTGATAGGCACACACGGCCCGGTAGACGCACGCATTCCTCATGCGCAAGTAGAAGCGGTACACGGGCGAACCGTAATGGCGCCGGAAGTAGCGGGCGCTGTAGACCGCACGTTCTTCCATTTCCCTCTCCTGATCGCGGTGGGCGCTGGGCCGGTGCTCCTTGTCCTACTCGATGATTCCCTTGGTGCTGGGCACCTCGTCGGCCCGACGGGGGTCGAGCTCGACGGCCACGCGCAGCGCGCGGCCCAGCGCCTTGAAGATGGCCTCGATGATGTGGTGCGTGTTCTGCCCGGCCAAGACGCGCACGTGCAGCGTCAGCCCGCCGTTGGCGGCCAAGGCCCGCAGGAACTCGGGGACAAGCTCGGTGTCGAACGTGCCCACCTTGGGGGCGGGCAACGTGCCCTCGAAGGCCAGCATCCCCCGGCCGCTGATGTCCACTGCCACCAGGGCAAGGGCCTCGTCCATGGGCACCAGGGCGTGGCCGTAGCGCCGGATGCCCCGGCGCTCGCCCAGGGCACGGCGCAACGCTTGGCCCAGGACGATGCCCACATCCTCGACCGTGTGGTGGTCGTCCACATCGTAGTCGCCTTGGGCCTGCACGGTCAGGTCGAAGAGGCCGTGGACGGCCACGTGGTCGAGCATGTGGTCGAGGAAGGGCACGCCCGTGCGGCGCTCGCCGGCGCCCCGGCCGTCCAAGGCCAGCTCGACCCACACCTGCGTTTCGGCCGTGTGGCGCTCCACACTCGCCTGGCGATTTGTCCGCGGGCTGTCGTGAGCACTCATTGGGCGCGCAGGGCGTCGTGAACCGACCGGGCCTGGTCGAGGATCGTGTGAAGACGGGCCAGGAACTCAGAGCTGACCCCTTGGGCTTCAGCGTCCAGCGCCAACGTCTCCAGAATCTCCAGGAAGCCGGCGGCATCGAAGGTCGTCAGCGCCTCCCGGAGAAGTGCCTCCCGCTCCTGGGGCGTCTCAGCACGCAGCAGCCGGTTGACCATCTGGAGTTCAGGGCGCAGGCGTTTCTCCGCCTCCTCGATGACGCGCCGGTAGACGCGCTGGAGCACCTCCACGACATCGGGGCGGTTCTGTTCCGAGGCCGACTCAATGCTGGCCGAGAGCACCAGGAGAAAGGCCTCGTCGAACTGGTCGGCGTGCTGGGCAATGGCGGCGTCCATGTCGGGGGCGCGCAGGATGTCGTTGAGCAGCTTCGAGGCCCGCTCCACGGCCTCACGGGCGTCCTGGTCCACGCGCTCGGTGAGTTCCACCAGAGCATCGCGCAGGACCTCCAGCTCCTTCCGCTCCTCCTGGTCCTCGCTGGCCTCAATCTGCTCGGCCATGTAGAGGAAGAAGCCGTAGTCCAGGAACGAGCGATATTGGCTCACCACGGCTTGCAGGTGGGCCGGCTGGGTCTGGCGGAGCAGGCGCAGCAGGTCGGCGTACATGGCCTCGTGGGCCGCCCTGGGGAACGCCTCGGGCGGTATGCCGGCCAGCTCGATGAGCCGCTGGCGCAGGCGCTGGAGCCGCTGTACGGTGCGCTTGTCCTGATGCTCCTCGGCCGCCTCGACCATGCCCACCAGGAGGGCCAAGAACTGGGCGTCCACGTGGTCACGGTGTTCCTCCACCAGCGAGGCCAGGGCCTCATCGTCCTCCACGGCCTCCAGCATCTGGAGGAGGAGTTGGATGCGCTCCCCCTGGCGCCGGACGGCCTCCTGGAGGGCCTCACGGTCGATGCCCTCGGCCTCCAAGATGGCCTCCACCAGCCCCTCGAAGGTCATCACGCGCTTGGGATTGAGGAAATAGCCCTTGCGGGCCTCGGGAGGCACGTTCTCCATGACCGAGGCGGTGAGCTTGCCGACGAGCTTCTCCTCTTCTTCCATGGGCAGGTTGAGCTCCGAGGGGACGAAGACGATCAGCAGCTCCTTGTCGGGATCGTGGTAGGCCAGGGGCACCATGAGGGCCCCTTGGGCCCCACACGAGGGGCAGACGACCAGGTTAAGCCGGCCCCTCAGCAACAGGTCCTTGAGGTGGGGGTGCCGTTGGGCGTCCACAACGCTGTACAGGTGAGCCTCGAACGAAGTGCCACACTGGGGACACGTGATTTGGGCTTGGGACGAAAATGCGCTCATCGAGGAGCTCCTTTCGGCAGTCTGAACGGGCTGAGGGTGGGTTCGGTTGGGTAATAGTACTGCAAAGTACCCCGAAGAGCAAACGCGAAAGCGAGGGGTCGGCGAGCGGGACGCGGTGCCAGGGATAGGGCTCGTTACGGCGAACGGACGCGCACGGCGGCCGAAGGGGTTCGTTTTCCGTCGCCCCTTTCTCCAACCTCACAGCCCACGGCGCGCATGGCCTCTCCCCAGCGCCTGGTGAAGAGGGCGACGCGGTGCTCCTCGTCGGCAACCAACTCCAAGCACTGTTGGAAAAGCTGCCGTGCCCTGTCGTCGTCGCCCTGTCGGAAGGCCAAGTAGGCCAGGTGGCCGAGGGCTTCGGCCATGCCGCCGTAGCTGTTCAGTTCCCGGTAGGCGGCCAGGCTCTCCCGGTGCCACTGGCGGGCGGCCGCGTGGTCGCCCCGGAGCCGGCAGACTTCGCCCAATTGGCCCAACGTGTAGGCCACGGCGTGGCCGTCTCCCAGTTCCCGGAACCGGTCGAGTGCTTCGTGGAGCGCGTTGAGGGCGCGCTCGTGCGCGCCGGATTCGCCCAGCGCGCGTCCCAAGTAGGCCAGGCAGAGGGCGATGCCATACTCATCGTCCACCTCCCGGCAATACGCCAGGGCCGACTCACACCGCCGGCACGCTTCCAGGGCATTGCCCAGCTCACGTGCCACCAGGCCCAAATAGGCGAGGGTGAAGGCTTCTCCTCGGAGGTCGCCGATGGAGCCAGCCAGAAGTGACGCCTCCTCGAAGAGCACCTTGGCCTGCTCGAGTTCGCCCAAGGTGTAGGCCAGGAGCCCACAGCGGGAGAGAACCCGCACGGTGCTCCACACGTCCCCAATGCGGCGGAAGAGGGCAAGGCTCTGCCGGTAGAGGCGGCGGGCCGTCTCGTACTGGCCTGTGTTGTGGGCCACGATTCCCAGGGCGCCCAGGGCAAAGGCCATCTCGCCCTCGTCCTGCTGCCGGCGCGCCAGCGCAAAGCCCTTGCGCAGCACGCGCCTGGCGCGGGCGTATTGGCCCAGGCGCCAGAGGAACCACCCGTGGCGCAACAACAATTTGGCCCGGAGGCGCACCGAGGGCGAGGACTCCTCCACCGTGC
>Ga0256839_1000593_pt1 | contig 46606 bp, 35 predicted proteins | sample 354166metaG_FD_185968 | JGI IMG/M metagenome (GOLD analysis project Ga0256839, IMG submission 185968) | Hydrothermal vent microbial communities from Mid Atlantic Ridge, Atlantic Ocean - 354-166 | ecosystem: Environmental > Aquatic > Marine > Hydrothermal vents | place: Atlantic Ocean: Mid... | reverse complement strand
GTCGCCCATTTTTTTAATATTTGATAACACCATGGTGTTTACCAAAAAGTCATCTTCATCGTAATACTTAACCAATAGTTGGTTAACGTCTTTCTTTTCTATATACACCAATACTTTACCCCAAACTACTGCCGCTTCTTCGTGAGGAATCATACTAATCTTGTAGCAGTTCATCCCATTTATAACTGTGTCTTGTTCAAATGTTTGGCTATAGTCATTTACCACCGAAGATTGCTTTACAAGGTCATCATTCGTAAAATCCGACCCCATCCAGGATTGCAGCATCATAGAAGGAGGAAGTTTCACCACCCGATCAATAGATGGCTGCCAATTCCACATTTCGTTTTTCCGTTTCAGGAAAGCAGAGCCCTTGTCTCTGGCAGGTGCTGTAATTAAAATAAGGCTATAATCTCTTCCCAGCGACCATCCTTTCATTGTGACTTCCCTTTTCCAATCGGGTCGTATAATGGTCATTTTCATAACCGATTTATTCGATTCACCCTGCATTTTATCATCCGCTTTTTTAATAATTTCTTTGGCTGTTTGTGCCCGCAAAGTGGAAGCAAAACTTAGCATCAGGAGGCCAATTATTGTTAACTTGTTCATGCTATTTACAGTATTTCTTAATCAAATATTTTTCCATTTCGTCTAAGGGGTAATCATTTTTTATTATCAATGATTGGATGCCAATACCATCAAAAAGAGCCGCAATAATTCGAGCTTCTCCCAATGAGTTTGGGTACTCTATTTGAGTTAATAGCCCTTCTAACAAGCTTACATACTCGTTTAATTTAGAAGTAACAATATCGTGCACAAAATCAAATTTATCTATTTTAAAAGTTAACTCGGTAATCAATCGCCAGTGGTCGTGATGCTCTCGCATTTCTTTAAAAAACCCCTTAAATACATTTTTAAGCATAATTTTTGGGTCATTATTCCTAAGTTCATCAAGTACAGAATCCGCCTCGCTCATGGCACTCATAACAAGAGCTTTAACCAGTTCTTCTTTACTTTTAAAATAGTTATAAAGCAACCCTTTAGATACCCCTGCTTGTGTGGCAATCATGGCAACACTGGTAGATTCATACCCTTTTTTGGCAATTAATTTAAAAGCCGCTTCCATAATACGCTGCTTGCTTTCGGCTCTTATTTGTTTGTTTTGTGCTGCTGTTTTAGGACTCATTGTTATTTTTATGACTGAACGGTCGGTCAAAGATAATGTCTTTATTTAAACAACCAAGGGCCTTGTGTTATTTTTTACAAAAAGTGAGGTTTGTAACCCTACTCTTTTTGTCTTTTCTACTGATTTAAGAAATTAATACTTATTGTATTCACCCATTAAAGTACCCTTCTCTTTGTTTGGAGGCTAAATATCTAATAATCGCAATACCAAAATGTAAAGGAAAAACTATGTTCATCTGTTAAAAAAACAACCAAAAAAAAGAGGTCTTCAAGTATTTTATAGAAGAAAAATTTCTATATCTAAACAAATGCTATCTAACCTACACCTAAAATAGAATGACATTTTACACCATCAATAAAAATAGGGCGACCTCTTATAGCGAATTGCTCAATTTAGGTGAGTATCAGCCATTCGGCTAAGGGCAAGATTATAATGTTCAGCCCCCGTTTGGTATTCGCTTCTATTGGCCTCAGATAATGGCTTAGAAGCATTGTCATCATTATATAATGTAACGGAGTTATTATAAGCAGTTAGCCAATCTTGGGCAGCAAGGGGCGAAGCTAAAAAAAGCATACGCTCACAATAGCAAAAAAAATGTGCGTTCTGAATCTGCCAATCAAGCAGCTAGCAGGGTTGTTAAGCATTTTACATTGTTTTTAAGCCAAAGATAGGTATGCCCCCCCCAAATAAACGCTTCGGAAATCTGTGGTTAAGTGCTTAAGCACATGCAAAGAAAAACAACCACTAACGTCATTCCTCCCGAGTACTCGGGAGGAATGACGATTTCTATTTTACTTTTCTTTTTAATATAGGTTAGGGGGCTTACACAAAATGGGTTAAACTAAAACGACAAAATGTTATGCACCTGATTTATTCAGCTTAAAATAATATATACAGTTTAGACCCATTTTAAACCGTTTATAAAAATAGAGGTAATTTCTTGTCGTATTGTGCAACTTTTTGGGCAGAAAGTACATCTATATAACAAACACGGTCAAACAACATGCTTTCAAGGTCAAAAGGTCGACATAAAATTACTTTTCAACAATTACCATTGTCTCTCAACCCTAAGGTAATTAAACACTTAATTATTGGTATTGGGCTCATCACATCAGTTGTAGCACTGCTTATGATTTTAGGGTTTGCAGGGTTAAAACCTATTATCTTATTTTCTGAAAGCGATTCCTTAGGGCAAACTCAGGTTATTACCCTTCAGGTGGTTGATATCAGCCACTGGGCGAAAGTTCCAGTGGCTGATATTTTGACCGATTTAGCGAATGTTCTAGTAAGAACAATTGATTTAATTTAGAATTCTATCCCTTCTTTATAGCTTATCGGTATGGTTTGGGTAAATCCAAAACTTGCCACTTTAATGTTTCCTTTAAATGTTAGCTCTACCGATTTTTTCTTAAATAGTGATGCTAAATTAGACAGTAATCCTTTTTGCAGTTGATCCATAGATACTTCCATAGAAAGTGGCACATCAAAATTAGTATTTGGCCCCACCGTAATTTTATTAATATGGGTAATATGCGCTAAGGTATCGCCTTTTAAAAGCACGTAAATGTTGGCACTTTTTAATTTTCCTTTAAAATCGTTGGGGTTATTAAATACAGCCTTGGTGCTTAACAATAAACTGCCCTCTTTAATGCCATTTACTTTAACCTCCTTTAACCCTAAAAATTGAATTTCTTCGTACTCTTTACAGCTAAAAAGGCTTATGCTAATCACTAAAAATAATAATGCTTTTTTCATTGTTAATATTTAATTAGGCGTTCATATTGGCCTTTTTTTATAAAACTATTTAAAATATGTTGTACATCACGATTGTTTGGAAACATTTCTATCACATCATTCAGACACCCAACGCCTTTATTAATTACCTGTAAAGGAGCAAATCCAAAACCCACATACCGCCCATTTTTTATCTGCACTAGTGTGCGTTCATTTAAAGATCGACCTTTATCTATCACAAAAGCATTTTGAATGGTGAACCTAAAGGTACTCAATGCTTCCATCACGCGCTTGTTATACTGCTCCGCAATTTCTTTGCCAATGCAAGCCCCTTTGCATTGTTTAATGGTGTAATGAAAACAAGCCCCTTTCGATTTATTTAGCCCTGTAAGCGATAAGCACAAATTAAACTCTTCGTTTAGTTTGTATAAATGCTCAATTCCCTCTTTTCGAGAGCCATAAGGGGTAAGGGGCATGGAACCCTCCTTGGTTTTTCGCAACTCTAGCCTTATAAACCCATCTAATTGCTGATCGGTAAATAATCCATATTGAAAATAGGTGTGCTTTTGGGCACTGTTAAAAAAAGGCTTTTTCGTTTTTATTTCATTCGATTCTTTAAGCAAAGCAACCAACTCACTACCTGTTATTTCAAAGTCAATATCTGCTATTTCTTTACGCATAGCCAAGCCTTTTTTTGTTTGGCTGTTGAGCATGTGGGTCATTACGCGTTTACGAATATTTTTACTTTTGCCCACATAAATGAGTTCTTGATCGGCATTAAAAAAATAATAAACGCCCGCTTCTTGGGGCAGTATATTGATTTGCTCCGCACTAATATTAGCATTTTCAAATTTAGGATCGCTGGGTTTTATATTGCCAGACACAACTTTTTTAGTATCCAACCCAACTAAAATTTCAAACAGCTTTACAGTCGCTTCAGCATCGCCCCCTGCACGATGCCGGCCATTAATTTTAATACCTAAACTATCCGCTAATTTACCCAAACTGTACGATGGTTGTAAAGGGATAAGTTTTCTGCTCAACTTAACTGTACAGAGTTTTTCGCGTGTAAAATCATAACCTAACTTTTTAAACTCAGCCCTTATAATGGTATAGTCAAAGTTGACTGAATGTGCCACAAAAATGGCGCCTTCCGTAATTTCAATAATTTGTTTGGCTACATCGTAAAATTTGGGTGCACCTACTACCATATCATTACTAATGCCTGTAAGTTGGGTAATAAAAGGAGGAATATAAGTTTCGGGGTCAATAAGGGTGATAAATGTATCCACCACTTTTTCACCATCGTAACGATACACCGCAATTTCGGTTATTTTGGAGTTTTTTAAACTACCTCCATTGGTTTCAATATCCACGATGGCATACATTTTTCAAATATAAGTTTCTCCCCTCAATAAACGTCATTTCTGCGAAGGCAGAAATTTGTTAATGATTTAGTAGATACATGCCTGCACAGGAATGACGTTTCGAGTGGAAATATTACTGTAAGTATCACTATTTTTGCCCACCTTATTGAAAATAAAGAAATGAAAAAATATAATGTATATGGCATAGGCAATGCCTTGGTTGATATCGAATTTGAAGTAGAAGATCAATTTTTTACAGTTAATGATATCGAAAAAGGAGTAATGACCTTGGTAGATGAAGACCGACAAACAAAACTGGTAAATGCCATTGATGGCGACCGCATTAAAAAACAAGGTGGTGGCTCAGCCGCCAATACCATGATTGGCGTATGCGAATTTGGAGGTAGTGGCTATTATTCTTGTAAAGTAGCCAATGATGATTATGGTCATTTTTATATGAACGACCTTAGCAAAGCAGGATTAGATACCAACCTTAACCAAGATAATCTTGAAGAGGGCATAACAGGTAAATGTTTGGTAATGGTAACCCCAGATGCCGACCGTACCATGAACACCTTTTTAGGTATTACAGCTACATTAGATAGTTCTGCCATTGATGAAGAAGCCATTAAAAATGCTGAATACGTGTATATTGAAGGCTATTTAATTACATCTGGCAATGGCAAAGAAGCTATGAAGCAAACCAAAGCATTGGCTGAAAAGCATGGTGTTAAAACAAGTATTACCTTATCTGACCCAGCCATTGTTAACTTTTTTAAGCCAGGTTTTGAAGAAGTAATTGGGAAAGGTGTTGATCTTTTATTCTGTAACGAAGACGAAGCAATGCAATACACTGGCACTAATAATTTATTAGAAGCGCGTGAAAAACTGAAATTTATTGCCAAGCGATTTGCCATTACTTTGGGTAAAAACGGGGCAATGATTTTTGATGGTGATACATTTATTGACATTGAAAGTTATAAAGTAGATGCCATAGATAGCAACGGGGCAGGCGATATGTTTGCCGGAGCCTTTTTATATGCCATTACCAATGGCCATAGCTATGCCCATGCAGGTAAAATTGCGAGTTTAGCCGCATCTAAAATTGTCTCTAAGTTTGGCCCCAGGTTGGAAGGCGGGCAAGCCAAGGAAATATTAGATAGCTTGGTGTAGAATTTTGATGAATGCAAGCTAAACATCCTTAAAAACAATAATTATTTTGTAAAATTGTACAATCAACTAATTACTAATCAAACAAGATAAATATGAAACTACGAATGCTTTGGACGCTCCTACTGGCAGTGTTCATAGGAAGTGCTTACGCACAAGAAGGCCGTATTAAATTTGAAGAGTACGACCTACCCAATGGATTGCACGTCATCCTTCACCAGGATAATACCACTCCCATTGTAACCGTATCTGTTCTTTACCATGTAGGCTCTAAAAACGAACCTAAAGGAAGAACTGGATTTGCTCACTTTTTTGAACATTTAATGTTCGAAGGCTCCCCAAATATTGAAAGGGGAGAGTTTATGAAAATTATTCAGGCAGCAGGCGGAACGCTCAATGCCAACACCTCGCACGACAGAACATTTTATTACGAAACCTTACCCTCTAACCAATTGGAGCTAGGCTTGTATATGGAGTCGGAGCGAATGCTACACGCAAAAATTGACTCAACTGGAATTGCTACTCAAAAGGAAGTGGTAAAAGAAGAAAAAAGGATGCGTATTGATAATCGCCCTTATATGAGTTTTCAGGAAAAAATGTTTAGTGCAGCTTATAAAGGTACCAACTACGAATGGACACCTATTGGTTCTTTTGCCGATATTGATGCAGCGACCGATCAAGATTTTGCGGATTTCTATAACACCTTTTATGTGCCTAATAATGCAACGCTATCCATAGCAGGCGATATTGATAAAGCACAAACCAAAGCCCTAATTGCCAAGTATTTTAACGAAATTAAAAGAGGCACTAAAGAAATACCAAGACCAAGCATTACGGCTCCTGATATGGGCGGTGAAGTAAAAGAAGAGGTATTTGATAATATACAACTTTCGGCCGTTATGTATGGCTATAGAATGCCAAAACAAGGCACCGATGATTATTATGCTTTACAAATGTTAACTACCTTGCTTTCTGGTGGTCAAAGTTCGCGGCTATACAAAGAGTTGGTAGATAAAGAAGAAGTGGCCGCACAAGTATTTGCGTTTCCTTACTCCTTAGAAGAAGGAGGCCTTTTTATTACCATTGGCCTGGCCAACTTAGGTAAATCGCCCGAAGATTTAGACGCAGCAATGCAAACCCAAATCGATTTGGTAAAAGCCGAATTGATTAGCGACACCGAGTACCAAAAGCTTCAAAATCAAATGGAAAATAATTTTGTTTCGAGCAACTCAACCGTACAAGGTGTGGCCGAAAGTTTGGCCGATTACTATGTGTATTTTGGAGATGCCAACTTGATTAATAGTGAAATTGACCGCTATATGAAAGTAACCAAAGAAGACATTATGAATGTTGCTAAAAAGTATTTAACAAAAGATAACCGAGTGAATCTTTATTACTTGCCAAAATCAGCACAGCAAAAGCCTACTGACCCGGCTGCCGAAACAGATAACTAATTTTCTAAAGAATAAACTCCAATAGTTACGCCATTGCGAGGAACAGCGAAGCAATCTGAGTAACCATTTTGAGAGTCTTTTTTAGAACTTACTAAAACAATTTTACAATGAAAAAATTATTTATATACATACTTGCACTGGGCTTTGTTGGCACTGCCAACGCACAAGTAGATCGATCAAAACTACCTGCACCAGCCCCTGCAAAGTCGATTCAAATCGGAGATTATGAATCGTTTACACTTAAAAATGGAATGAAAGTGTTTGTGGTGGAAAACCATAAATTACCTCGTGTAACCCTTAGCTTAGTATTTGACCACGAACCCGTAATGGAAGGTGAAAATGCCGGCTATGTAGATATGGTAGGCACAATGCTTCGTAGAGGCACTACTACCAGAACCAAAGAACAATTAGACGAAGCCATTGATTTTATTGGTGCAAATTTGGATGCCTCTGCCACTTCGGTGTATGCTTCTTCCTTAACAAAACACCAAGATAAATTGCTGGCACTAATGTCAGACATATTATTTAACCCTACTTTTCCTGAAGAAGAATTAGAGAAGATTAAGACTCAAACTATTTCTGGTTTAGCGGCTAATAAAGAAGATGCCAATAGTATTTCGAGCAATGTTACCACGGCTTTGGTGTATGGCAAAAATCATCCTTATGGTACGTTAACTACCGAAGAAACCGTAGGAAATATTAAGATTGAGGACATCAAAAATTATTACCAAACTTATTTTAAACCCAATATTGCTTATTTAGCTATTGTGGGCGACATCAATAAGAAAGCAGCCCAAAAGCTGGTAAAAAAATACTTTAGCAAATGGGAGCAAGGCGATATACCAACACCGAGTTATGAAATGCCAAAAGCCCCTGAAAAAACGTTTGTGGTATTGGTAGATAAGCCTTCGGCTGTGCAATCGGTTATTGATATTACCTACCCAGTAGCATTAAAAACCGGAACGCCCGATGTTATTAAAGCACGTGTTTTAAACCAAATTTTAGGTGGAGGTTCTTCTGCCAGATTATTTACAAACCTTAGAGAAGACAAAGGATATACCTATGGTGCTTATTCATCCTTAAGCAGCGATGAGTTAGTGGGCGCTTTTAGTGCTTCTGCCAGTGTGCGAAACGAAGTAACTGATAGTGCATTTAATGAGTTCATTATCGAACTAAATAAAATTAAAACAGAGGATGTAGCTGAAGAGGAAATTAACTTAGCAAAAAGTTCTATTGCTGGCAGCTTTGCTCGTTCGTTAGAGCGCCCTCAAACGGTAGCTCGATTTGCCATTAACACTGCTCGCTATAATTTACCCGAGGATTATTATAGCAGCTACCTTAAAAAGGTACAGGCCGTTTCCATTGCAGATGTAAAAGCCACGGCTCAAAAATACATTCATCCTGATAAGGCCTATTTTACCGTAGTAGGTAAAGCTTCGGAAATTAAAGACAAGCTAGCTGCATTTGGAGAAGTTAAATACTTTGATAATTACGGCAATGAATACACCCCAAGCGATGCACCCCAACTACCAGCCGACCTAACAGCCGAAAAAGTAATGGCTAACTATGTAAAAGCCATAGGTGGAGAGGAAACCATTTTGGCCATTAAGTCTATTAAAACAGTGAGTGAAGCAGAAATCCAAGGGCAAAAATTATCATTTACCGCAATTAAGGTAAGTCCTAATAAATCGTATGTATCCATTATGATGGGGGGTGCTATGGAAATGCAAAAAGTAATATTTGACGGCACAAATTATGCGGAGTATGCGCAAGGTGCTAAAGCACCCAATGACGAAAATAAAACCAAAGATGCGCTTATTGAGGCTGCTCTTGTTCCTGAGTTAAACTACACAACATTGGGTGTTACAACTAAATTGGAAGCGGTTGAAAAAGTAGGCGATAACTATGCGTATTCTGTAAGCGTTGTGTATCCATCAGGCAAAAAAATAACTAATTATTACGATACAGAATCAGGGCTTAAAGTGAGAGTCGCTAATTTTATTGCTACCCCACAAGGAGAGGTTACTCAAAATATTGATTACCTTGATTACGCAGAGGAGTCTGGTGTATTACTCCCTCACACGGTAGTTATCCCTATGGGACCAATGAAACTAGAAGCAAAAACGATTGCTGTTGAGGTGAACGAACCCATTGATGAGACTGTTTTTAAGATAGAGTAGTTTATTCAAAAAAAGGTATCTATTCAGCCAAAAAAACGTGGCCACAAAGGCTACAAGACTCTAAGAACCACTAAATCAGTACTAAAAATGCAAACTATTTCGTAGAACTTTGAGCCTTGGTGTCTTAGTGGCTAAAAAGGACACTATATTGGCTGAATAGATACAAAAAAAGGTATAAAAAAGACCAGCACAGTAGTGCTGGTCTTTTTTATTGTAGTAATCCCAAGTCATGTATTTGTGTACACATAAAAGTACACCCTCCCTATCTTACACCAAGGCAGAGATTTTAGATAATTAGTGTCTCTAAGAAAACAGGTCTTTTTTTATAAAATGGATTATTATTGATAAGGTTTTTATTTGTTTCTATGTGTTGATTCGCCAACTGGCGGATTAAGCGATTAGAAAAAATGAAAAGATTGCAATAGGAAATATTTTTAATTATGAGGTGTTTTTCTTAGAGGCACTAATTATAAATAGAACTCAATAGTTTACGAGTGCTATCTCTTAAGAATGAGGGTTACACATTGCAAAATGAGGTTGTAATCCCCAACTTTGCAACTGATTAATAAATTTTGATATATGATTAATAAAAGAACTATTTGGGCGGCAATGTTATTGAGTTCTATATTGTTTTCTTCGTTTGCTTATTATGCCTACCAAATAATATATACGCCTAATTTGCAGGTGGGCAAAGAAAAAACCTATATAATGATTCCTGCCAAAGGGGGCTTTGATGCCGTACGTGACACACTTTATAAATACAATATTGTGCAAGATGTGGTATCGTTTAGTTTTTTAGCCAAGCTAATGAATTATACCGAAGCAGTAAAGCCCGGTATTTACGAAATTGCCCCCAATATGACTAATATTGGAGCCATCCGGTTGTTGAGGGCGGGTAACCAAATAGCCACTTTTGTTACATTTAGCTACGGACGCACACTGGCAGATATTGCCGACCCTATCACTAAAAACATAGCCTTAACATCTGGCGAGTTTTTAGCGGCAGTTGATAGCTATACAGAAAAGAACGAGGATGGTTTTACGAAGGAAACTATTATTGGGATGTTTATTCCCAATACCTATCAAGTGTATTATACGGTTACGGCAGATAACTTGATTAAAAAATTAAATACGGAATATCACCAATTTTGGAATGATGAGCGGCTCTTAAAAGCAAATGAATTAGGCTTAACCCCCAAAGAGGTTAGCACGCTAGCCTCTATTGTACAGGCCGAAAGCGTAAAAGTAGATGAATCGCCCATTATAGCGGGTCTGTATTATAACCGATTAAAAAGAGGCATTCCTTTGCAAGCCGACCCAACTTTAATTTTTGCAGCAGGTGATTTTACCATTAAAAGAGTGCTTAATAAGCACAAAGAAATTGATTCGCCTTATAATACGTATAAATACCAAGGTTTGCCTCCCGGCCCAATTAATATGCCCAGCATACAATCGATCGATGCCGTTTTAAATTACGCAACCCATAGCTATATTTATATGTGCGCTAAGGAAGATTTTTCGGGATACCATAATTTTACATCGAGCCTTAGCCAACATAATGTAAATGCAAAAAAATATCAACGAGCTTTAAGTGCCGAAATGCGCAAAGGTCGTTTAATGAAAAACCAATAAACAAATAGTATGTTTAAGGCAACATCGGAACTTAGAGTACGGTATGTAGAAACCGACCAAATGGGGTACTCGCACCATAGTAATTACATTATTTATTACGAATATGGTCGAGTAGAAGCCCTTCGAAGCTTAGGGATGAGTTATAAAGAGCTGGAAGGTTCTGGTGTAATGATGCCTGTAATTGACAGTGGATCGAAGTACCTAAAGCCAGCCCTTTACGATGATTTAATAAAGATTGAAGTAATAGTGCCAAGTTTGCCTACTGTAAGGATGAGATTTGAGTATAAATTATATGTTAACGATGTACTCATTAATGAAGGCCATACCACGCTGGCTTTTGTAGATATAAAAACAGGACGACCTATGCGACCTCCTAACTCAATGCTCCATTTATTAAAACCGTTTTATGAATAAGCAAAAAAATCGGTTAATAGCTTACCTAAAAAGCCACCCTGTTTTAGAGCATGCGGTTCTTTTTTTAAAGCGGATTAGGTTTAAGGGTGATAAAATATCGCTCTATTTTTTAATAAAAACATTTATAGAAAAGGTTCAGAAAGATGAAATTTTAGAAAGAGCCAATGCGGTGGCTTTTAGTTTTACCATGTCTATTTTTCCAGCTATTTTATTTCTGTTTACCTTAATCCCTTTTATTCATAATTTTATTCCTTCGGTAAATAGTGCCAGCATTATGGAGTTTATGGGTACTTTAATGCCGCCCAGCATGTTCGAAACCATGCAGGCAACTATTCAAGATATTGTAAGCCATTCGCGTGGAGGCTTGTTGACTTTTGGTGCATTAATGGCGTTGTTTTTAGCAACTAATGGCACAATGAGCTTGATGGTGGCTTTTAATAACAGGTATCAAACGGCAAAAAAAAGGGGGTATCTAAAGATGAGGTTAATTGCTATTGGGCTAACACTCATAATGGCATTTGTAATGGTATTGGCTATTTTATTACTTATTGGGGGGCAAATAGCTATTGATTACCTCGTGGAGGTTTCGTTTTTTGATATTGATAGTTATGTGCTCTATCTGGCTAAGTTTGTGCGACTTCTAGTATTATTTATTGTTTTTGCTATTGCCATTTCTTCGCTGTTCTTTTTTGGCTCAGAAGTGCATCAAAAATGGAGCTTTTTTTCTTATGGCTCTATTAGTGCTACGATATTAACCTTGGGTGTTTCCTATATTTTCTCCACCTATATTTCGAGCTTTGGCACCTATAATAAGTTGTATGGCTCTATTGGAGCTATGTTGGCTTTAATGTTTTGGATTATGCTTGTCTCTATTATTTTATTGGTTTGTTATGAGATTAATGCCAGCGTTCACCATGCCATTCAGCTTACCAAGGATAAAAAAAAGCACCACATTTTGGAAGAAGGATAAAAAAAACCTACTCCTGTATTGCATAAAAAAATAGAACTGCTACATTTGCACTCCAATTCACGAGCCAGAGGTTTGCTATCCCAATAATGATTGGAAAAAGCAACCCTCAATCTCACAGAGGAGTGGCAGTCCCGATAGCTATCGGGAGGTCGAATGCCTCAAAAGATACAGAGGAGTGGCAGAGTGGTCGAATGCACTGGTCTTGAAAACCAGCGTACTGTAAGGTACCGGGGGTTCGAATCCCTCCTCCTCTGCTCAAATTCATAGAACTTGTTGATTATCAGCAAGTTCTATTTTTTTGGGATGACAACGAGGGATGACAAATGCATTATCATAAGTCATTTAAACTTAACTTTCAATCATTAATTGATGCTATTACCTGCATCACAACCTAGTTTTAGGTTTCATGATTTCAAAACAGTGGCAACTACGGAAACTAATAATTATCTTTGCACTGACTCTACACAGAATTATTTATTAAAATAATTTCAACTTTTTATGATCGGCACGTATTTATAAGTAGATTTTTAAAGCATTAAATTCTTTGGGCAGGTGCAATACCTGTCCAATTCCTTACTTGATGATTTGACTATCTGAAGGAAAAAGAATTTTAGAGATGGTCACTTAGGCACCTACTAATTGGGAATGTTCAATATTATCAGCCATCACCATTCTATTGATCAGGTTGTTAAAGATTGATCCTTTAGCCTACGAACGGTTTAATTGGTAGCAAAATTCGTTAAAATACCTATTAATATTAAAGTCGCTTACCCAAGAAAAGGTTGTTCTAATCCAAGACTTTACTTGATGTATCATTGTATGAAGGGCTTTAAAATTTAGTCCATTATTACTCGGTATTTGGGCAATATTGAAGGTGCTGGCTAATGTACTATTATTTAATTTTTAAGAAATCAAAATCAAAAAGCTCCACTTCATAAAATAGTTCAGTAAGAAAATCGCTCAATATTTTATAAAACTAAATATTTAGTTATTATTCGTTACTTTTGATGATACGTTATATTGAAATCTATTGCGATAGATTTTAATATTCAGAAAAAAATCGAACAAAAAAAGAACTTTCTCAACATTCAAATCATCATAAAAAGATTAGAGCAGGGTTCAGGTTATTATATAAACGGAGCAAATGCTGAAAATATATAATCTAGTTTTGCGTTAAATTAATCCCCATAGAACCAGATTCGTGCAAATAATATAAACAAGCTAATATGAAGCGCAAGCTATTAATAGGAGTTGGTGTAATTACTGTTTTGTTGGTTGGCTACTTAATGCTAAACGGTGGCGGTAATACCAATGCATCTGATATTTTAATTACTGTAGAAAGAGGCAAATTTCAAGTTGAAGTAGAAACCACTGGTGAACTGGAGGCCAAGAACTCTGTTAAAATTTATGGCCCTCGTAAATTACGAGAGCATCGAATTTACCAGGTTAAAATAGATAAAATAGTAGAGGAAGGCACCGAAGTGCAAAAAGGAGGATGGATTGCCACACTTGATAGGTCAGAGTTGATGTCAAAGGTGCAGGATGCACAATTGGAGGTGGATAAATCTATGTCTCAATTTACGCAAACCAGGCTTGATACTACCTTGCAAATGAGATTAGCCAGAGATGAAATAATTAATCTTAATTACACGATTGAAGAAAAGAAAATCATACTGGATCAAAGCAAATTTGAGCCTCCCGCTACCATAAAGCAAAACGAAATTAATCTTGAAAAAGCAAAACGAGCCTATACACAAGCAACCGAAAATTATAAGATTAAGCAAGAACAGAATATAGCCAAAATGCAAGAGGTAAATGCGAACCTCCGGAAAGCACAAAATAGATTTTCTTCGTTAAATGCATTAATGGAAGAGTTTACCATTACAGCTCCTGAAGATGGTATGCTTATTTACCAAAAAGACGGGGATGGAAAGGCTAAAAAAGAAGGCTCAACCATTAGTGCCTGGGATCCTGTGGTAGCCACCTTGCCAGATTTATCTGTAATGATATCAAAAACCTATATAAATGAGGTAGATGTTAGAAAAATAAAAAATGGACAAATAGTGGAACTGAGCTTAGATGCATTTCCGGAAAAAAAATTAGCGGGCACAGTAGTTAAAGTGGCCAATGTTGGCGAGCAAAGACCTAATTCTGATGCCAAGGTTTTTCAAGTAAACATTCAAATTGAAGGTAGAGACGATTTACTAAGACCTTCTATGACAACCAGCAACAAAATAATTATAAGTGACGAACATTCGGTTACCTTTATTCCACTGGAATGCCTGCATTCTCAGGATGATTCGATTACTTATGTTTTTATCAAAGATGGACTCTCGATAAGGAAACAAGAAGTTCAGATTGGCAATAATAATTTGAATGAAGTGATTATACGTATAGGTGTAGAAGAAGGTGATCGTTTATATTTATCAGTTCCAAAAGGTCAAGAGGGGAGTGCAATCAATTTATTGCCCGAATTAGATGGCTTAAGAAACTTACCTGAGGTAACGAAAGAGGACTCGAAACCTAACGATAAACCAAAGAGGAGAGATGGTAAATATAGAAAAAGTGGAGAGGGCAAGAAGGGGGCTGGTTTTTCTAAAGAAAAAAAGAAACCTGCTAAATGAAATTAAAGAGCTTATTTACAGAGAGGTATCTTTCAAATGTGTATGTAGCGTTAGATTCAGTTTTAGCTAATAAGCTTCGGTCTTTGCTTACCGCACTTGGAATCATTTTTGGTGTTGCTGCTGTAATAGCTATGCTAGCTATTGGTAATGGTGCTCAGCAAGAAATCCTTAACCAAATTAAGTTGGTAGGGGTAAACAACATTGTTATTACACCCATTGTTCAGCAATTAGAAAATAAGGTGAGTGAAGAATTGGGATCAGATGAAAAAGTAAAATTTTCACCAGGCCTTACACTCAAAGATGTTGAAGGTTTAATTAAACTAATGCCCGGTATTGCCAATATAAGCCCAGAGATTCTTATAGAAACCTACTTAATAAAAAATGGTACCCGAAGATCGGCAAAACTTGTAGGTGTAAACCCAGCTTACTTTGAGTTAACCAATTTTAGTTTGTTGGAAGGCGTAATGTTTAGTAAGAGGCAGATGGAGTACGGTGACCCTGTTTGCATTATTGGTAATAGCATAAAAATTAAGTTTTTTCCTACGGAGGATCCAATTGGTAAATCAATTAAAATGGGAGGGGTTTGGCTTAAGGTAATTGGTGTATTAGAACCTCGTTTTGTGTCAGAAGCAAGTATTTCTAATTTAGGAATCAGAGATTATAATATGGATGTATATACAACCATCCAAACTGTATTGGTGCGGTATAAAAATCGGGATTTGGTTACTGAAGCAATGATAAGAGCAGCCAATTCTAATGAAAATGATGATGGTAGCGAAAAAGAGGCCAAACCACGAAAAAACTATCATCAGCTTGATAGGTTGGTAGTGCAAGTTAATGAAACAGGCGTGCTGATGCCTACAGCAGAGGTGCTTTCCAGGTATTTAGAACGAAGGCATTTTGGTGTGATTGATTATGAAATTACCATACCAGAGCTTTTATTAAAACAGCAACAACGAACCAAAAGCATCTTTAATTTTGTGCTTGGAGCCATTGCCGGTATTTCGTTATTGGTGGGGGGTATTGGTATTATGAATATTATGCTAGCCTCAGTAATGGAGCGTATTAAAGAAATTGGGCTTCGCCTTTCCATTGGGGCTCGTAAAGAAGACATTATAATGCAATTTTTAAACGAAGCCGTGATGATTAGTGTTTCTGGTGGAATTATAGGGGTAGTTTTAGGAATTATTATGGCAGCCATTGTTTCTAATGTAGCCGAAATACCAACTATTATATCTCCCTTTTCAATCATATTATCTTTTGGTGTAGCAGCCACTGTGGGGTTAATTTTTGGTATTGCACCTGCTAAAAAAGCTGCCGAACAAGACCCAATAACCTCATTAAGACATGAATAAATACACATTCCTTTCAATGGCGGCTTTGCTCATTGTTTCTGGGCTAAAAGCGCAAACAAACAGTTACTCCCTAGCCGATATAGTACAATTGGCTCGTTCTCAGTCAACCGCTTGGTTAAGTGCCGAAACACGTAAAGAAAACGAGTACTGGCAGTATAAAACCTTTCGGTCTGATTATAACCCGCAATTGCTGTTATCGGGCACATTGCCCGCCTATAACAAGAGTGTTACCCCTGTTACACAGCCCGATGGTAATGTTATTTTCCGCGATTTGAATAATAATACATTGCAGCTAAACTTGGGTTTAAGTCAGGTAATTGGCCCAACAGGAGGTACCGTTTCGGTTTATACGGATATGAGCCGCTACGATGATTTTATTCAAGATTATGTACAATATAGCGGTCAGCCGGTATCGGTTAGCTTAAACCAGCCCATATTTCAGTTTAACCCATTTAAATGGAATCGTATAATAAAGCCATTGGTTTATGAGGAATCTCAAAAAAGATATTTTGAAGAATTGGAGATGGTTTCGATTAATGCCACCAGGCGATACTTTGATCTGCTGTTAGCACAAATTAATTTGGAGATTGCTAGCAAAAATGTAGAAAGCAACGATACCATTTACCAAATAGCTAAAGGGCGGTATAATCTTGGTAAAATTACCGAAAACGATCTCTTGCAATTAGAGCTTAATCTGGTAAATTCAAACCTGGATATATCAAAGGCATTGGTAGAACAGCAATCTGCAACTCTTAACTTAAAAACATTTATTGGCTTGTCAGATAACGAATCTATCCTATTGATTTTACCGGAAAATATTCCTGAATTTTCTGTTGATGAAAACATTGCCTTAGCCGAGGCGCAGAAAAATAAAGTAGATATGGTTAGTTTTAAACGAAGGCAGTTAGAAGCTAAACAGGAAGTAACCCGAGCCAGAAGAGCCAGTGGGGTAAATATGAATTTGCAGGCAGCTTATGGGTTAACTAATCAGGGACAATCGGTAAGCGATGTTTACCAAAACCCTGCAGATGCCTTGCGTATTGGGTTGCAAATGAGCGTACCCCTTGTTGATTGGGGCAGGCAAAAGGCCAGAATTATGACAGCCGAGGCCAATATGAAATTGGTGGAGTACCAGTTGATTCAGGATGAAGTTACTTTTGAACAGGACATTTTAACCGAAGTGCGTAACTTTAATATGCTGCGTGTACAATTAAAAGCAAGAATTAAATCAGATGATATAGCCGACAGGGCATATAATATCTCTAAACAACTTTTTCTTATTGGCAAAATTTCGATTACCGACCTTAATCAGGCACTGGCAGCAAAAGATAGGGCTAAACAAAACTATGTGGCCACATTACGAGATTTTTGGATAGGCTATTACCAACTACGCGAAAAAACGCTGTACGATTTTCATAACAACCAACTTTTGGTGAGGGATATTCAAACGGATTAAGGATAAAAAATTACCTTTTTCAACTCACAAATTTTGAATGAAAGAATTTTTCTTTCATTCTGCAAGTACGGAGGGTGTGGTCATGCCTGCGGGCCGTAATACTGGCATTTTTTAAAAACACGCATGTCGCTTCGCAACCGTAGCGGACGCGGTGAAGCTTTAGCGTAAGCACAGAAACTGCCAAAGCCCCCGCCATTTGATGGGGGCAACGCAAAGCCACCTTCTAAAGAGGGTGGCTTTTTACTTAGTATCACATGGAGATACTATCGCATAAATTCATTAACTTTACATATATGATTGAAACGTTCGGTTGTAAACATACCGAAAAGGTATGGAATGGAATTATTGTTAAAAAATGGAGTGAAGATGTAGTGAATCGTGCTCTATCTAAACTATTTATGCTTAATGCAGCTGTAGAAATTAAAGACTTAACAATTCCACCGTCTAATCGATTACATAAATTAAAAGGAAATATGAATACCTATTGGGCAATAAGTATTCATAACCAATGGAGAATAATATTTAAATGGGCTAATTCAAATGCCTACGATGTTCAAATAATAGATTATCACTAATGCAAAAAACAAATATACATCCAGGAGAAATTTTAAATCAGGAGTTTATTATCCCTATGGGATTAACTGCTTATCGGTTAGCTAAATCTATTGGTGTACAACAAACTAGAATAAGCCTAATTATAAAAGAAAAAAGAGCCATTACTGCAGATACTGCTATTCGATTATCTAAGTTTTTTGGCACCTCCGAAGAATTTTGGCTGAATTTGCAGAGAGAATATGATTTAAGAAACGCTCATCAAGCTAAAGAAGACGAATTTATTCGCATTAAAAAGTTTGAATATGTTTAATTTTTAAAAGCTGAGTCCACTCCGAAAACAGGCAATTTTCACAAAAAGAGTTGTTTTGGATGAGATTTCCATTTTTCGAGATTCGTTGATGCCTGAGTATCAACTAATTGAGGAAAATAAAAAGGTCGCCAAAAGAAACTTTTTTGGTTTTGGGTGTTTTCGGAGTGGACTCAAAGCTAATACTCCCCACATAATTAAAAGGAGTAATTGCTTTTAACTCCTTTTTTAATTTAAAGCTCATTTAAAATCAATTTAAAGCTCATTATTAGTGTATATTGCACTATATTTGATTTTAAAATGAGCTTTATTTTAATTTCGTTACAAAATGCTTGATACCAAAAGTGAAGTAGTTCTAGATTTTATAAAAGATAATCCTTCTTTATCATCAAAAGAAATTCATACGGGGTTGCAATTAAAGGTTGGCTATGCAACGGTTAAAAGAGTTTTAACTAAACTAAATTTAGAAAAACTTATTTTAACAAAAGGGAAAGGGAAAGGAACAAAATATGAAATCGCTCCTTCTTATAAATTGTTCTATAAAATTGATGTTGATAATTACTTTGAAGAAGAAGTTGATGACCGTGAAATCCATCAATATTTCGAGCTAAACCTTATTTCATCAATTCTTAAGAGCGTAAGCTTGTTTACAAATGCCGAATCCGAAAAATTAAATGATTTACAAGACAAGTACGAACAAAATATTGCTCAATTATCTACTACTCAATACAAAAATGAACTAGAACGATTAGCTATTGACTTAAGTTGGAAATCATCACAAATTGAGGGTAACACCTACTCTCTTTTAGAAACAGAAAGGCTTTTAAAAGAACGACAGACAGCTGGAGGGAAAACTAAAGAGGAAGCTATTATGCTCTTAAATCATAAAGATGCGTTAGATTTTATTATAGAAACACCATGTTATATTACTCCGTTAACAATCGCATGCATCAAAGATATTCATAGTATTTTAATAAAGGATTTAGGTATCGAAAGAAATATAAGAAACAGAAGAGTGGGTATTTCTGGCACAAATTATAGGCCTTTGGATAATGAATTTCAAATTAAAGAGGCACTTCAGGGTATGTGCGATTTGGTAAGTAGGACTAAAGGAGTTTTTGAGAAGGCGTTTCTAGTATTAATTTTAATATCATACATTCAACCATTTGGCGATGGCAATAAAAGAACTGCTAGAATTTTAAGTAATGCGATTTTAATAAATAATGATTATTGTCCAATTTCATTTCGTACAATAGACTCAATTGAGTATAAAAAAGCCCTATTAATTTTTTATGAGCAAAATAATATTACTGCCTTTAAAAAAATATTTATCAATCAATTTGAGTTTGCTGTTAATACCTATTTTTAAAAATCAAAAAGCTAATACCTCCCCACATAATTAAAAGGAGTAATTGCTTTTAGCTCCTTTTTAATCGCATCCGGAACAGTTAAACCATCTATAAAAGTAGCCATAGAAGCTTGCGTAATTTCCTCATTAGTACGAGTAAGGTCTTTAAGTGCTTCGTAGGGTTTCGGAAAACCCTCTCTTCGTAATATATTTTGAATGCCCTCGGCCACCACGGCCCAGTTATCTTCCAAGTCAGCATTAATGGCTGCTTGGTTAAGCTCCAATTTATTAATGCCTTTTACCACCGAGTTTAAAGCAATAACCATATGCCCCAAGGGTACACCCACATTTCGAAGCACGGTAGAATCCGTTAAATCGCGCTGCAAGCGTGAGATGGGTAACTTGGCCGATAAATGTTCTAAAATAGCATTAGCCATTCCAAAATTACCTTCGGCATTTTCAAAATCAATAGGGTTTACTTTATGCGGCATAGCCGATGAGCCAATTTCGCCTGCTTTAATTTTCTGTTTAAAATAGCCCATCGAAATGTATTGCCATATATCTCTGGTAAAATCAATTAGTATGGTGTTAATGCGCTTAAAACAATCAAATAGCTCTGCAAGGTGGTCGTAGTGCTCAATTTGAGTAGTAGGATAGCTGCGGGATAGCTTTAGAGTTTCAAACACAAATTGATCAGCAAACATATCCCAGTCTTCAGCAGGGTAGGCCACATAATGTGCATTCATATTGCCCGTGGCTCCTCCAAATTTGGCGCCATAAGGTATCTCTTCCAGTACTTCCAGTTGCCCAAAAATACGCGCATGGAAAACCGCCATTTCTTTGCCAAGCAAGGTGGGCGATGCAGGTTGCCCGTGGGTTTTGGCAAGCATAGGTATTTCATCCCAAAGTTCTACCATTTTATAAATTAAGCCATCCACCTCATGTATTAAAGGGGTAATTACATCAGCAATTCCTTCTTTTAAAGAGAGCGGAATGGCGGTATTATTAATATCTTGGGAGGTTAACCCAAAATGGATAAACTCTTTAAAGTATGCCAAACCTAGCTTATCAAAGGCCTCTTTTAAAAAATACTCTACTGCTTTTACATCGTGGTTAGTGGTTTTTTCTAATTCTTTTATACGTAGTGCATCTTTCTCCGAAAAATTTTCATATAGCCTCCGCAAGGCCTCATACTGCGATGCATCAATATCCTCCAACTGAGGCAGGGGCAACTCACAAAGGGCAATAAAGTATTCAATTTCAACCTGTACACGGTAATAGATTAATCCATACTCAGAAAAATAAGGAGATAATTGTGCTGTTTGGTTAGCATACCGACCATCTATGGGAGAAATTGCAGAAAGTGGATTCATAATTATTGAACTGTAAAAATTAAGATACAAAAATATTGAAATTTGATGAGCGGAACTACTTTACTACCCAAGAATGTTAATTTTGCCTACCAACCTTGTTCGCCAACAAATGCAAGACAGGAGTAGCATTTTTATATAATGAAAGTACTATACTATTTACTTATTTTTTTTAGTATTATAAATGCAGCTAAAGCACAAAATATGCCTACAGAGAGTAATGTAAGCATTAGTAGAGCTGTGGACAAAATAAATATTGATGGTGTTTTAGACGAGCAAACTTGGCTTAAAGCCGATGTGGCTAAAGACTTTTACCTGTCGTATCCGGTTGATAATGATTTTGCAACATCGCAAACGGAAGTTCGAATTTCCTTTGATGATAACTTTATGTACTTTGGAATTATATGTTACGACCCAACCCCTGGCAAATATATTGTGGAATCGTTGCGTAGAGATTGGAGTTTTAGTAACACAGAAAATGTAGGTATTTACATCGACCCCTTCAATGATAAAACCAACGGGTTTAGCTTTAACCTTTCGCCATACAATGTGCAGCGCGAAGGACTTATAGCTAACGCCAGAGATATTAGTACCGATTGGGATAATAAATGGTATTCTCAGGTTACTAATTTTGAGGATAAATGGATTGCTGAAATTGCCATTCCCTTTAAAACGCTTCGATACAAAGATAACCTTACCGAGTGGAATATACAGTTTATAAGAAACGATGTAAAAAACAATGAAATTTCGGCTTGGACAGCAGTGCCACAACAGTTTAGAGCCAGTAATTTAGGGTTTGCCGGAAAACTAAGTTGGAACGACCCTCCACCTCCGCCCAAACCCAATGTTTCAATTATTCCTTATGTTTTGGGTCAGGTTACGAAAGATTACGAAGCAGAAACTGATTTTGAACCAGTGGGGAAAGTAGGGTTAGATGCTAAAATTGCTGTAACATCTTCGTTAAATTTAGACTTAACAGTAAATCCTGATTTTTCGCAGGTAGAAGTGGATCAACAAATTGTAAACCTTGATAGGTTTGAGTTGTTTTTTCCGGAAAGGCGTCAGTTTTTTCTTGAAAACAGTGATTTATATGCCAGATCAGGATTTCCTTCATCCAGGGCTTTTTTTAGCAGAAGAATTGGTATTGCCAGCGATACCAGTGGAAACAGGGTTGAAGTGCCCATCGTATTTGGTGCCAGATTAAGTGGTAAAATAAATAAAGATTGGCGCATAGGCTTAATGAATATGCAAACCGCAGCTCGTAAAGGAGGCGTACTGCCCGGTGCCGAAAATTTGAATAATGGCTATAACCTTGCAGGTCAAAATTATACGGCTGCGGTTGTTCAACGCCAACTTTGGTCTCGTTCTAATATAGGCGCCATATTTGTTAACAGGCAAGCCACCCAATACGACCCTACCGATACAACAAATTCTACTTCGGCATTTAACAGGGTAGCCGGAATAGATTTTAATTTTGCTGATAAAACTAATACTTGGTTGGCCAATGTGTATTTACACAACTCATTTGATCCAGTAAAAAAGAAAAATTCTTTTGCACAAGGTGCTTTTATGGGATACCGAACACGGTACTGGTCTATTAATTATTTTCATAATTACATAGGCGAGGGCTATAATGCAGAAGTTGGGTTTGTGCCACGCAAAGGCACATTTAATATTGGCACTTTTAGAACCCAGTATATCATCTATCCTAAAACCGAGTCGCTGGTTACCATTAAACCAGGAATTAACCTAACCTATACATTAATACCCAATGGCCCGCTTGCAGATAGAGAAGCAGGGGCAGATGTAGAATTTGCCTTTATTAATACAAGTGTATTATCAGTGGCGGTTAATCAGCAGTTTACTCATTTATTTAGAGATTTTGACCCCACTCGAACAGGTGGAGAACCCTTGCCCGCAGGCACAGGTTATACGTGGGCTTCTGGTAGAGTAAGATTTTCATCTGATAGAAGGCCTGCATTTAGTTATTCCTTAACAGGGAATTACGGGAGTTATTATAACGGTACCAGGTTAACGGCTTCAACAAATATTGGCTATAGGTTTAGGCCACTTGGCAGCATTTTTATGGAGGTTATCTATAATGATGTGAAACTACCAGAACCTTACAGCAGCACTAATTTTTGGTTAATTGGGCCTCGGTTCGACTTAACCTTTACAAATAGTTTATTCCTTACTACTTTTGTGCAGTATAACGAGCAGGCAAACAATGTAAACATAAACGCACGGTTTCAATGGCGTTTTGCCCCAGTATCAGATTTATTTGTGGTTTATACGGATAATTATTTTCCGGAAAATTTTACAGTAAAAAACAGGGCAATTGTTGTTAAATTTTCGTACTGGTTAAATCTATAAAAATAAAAAAATGGCATTCAGTTTTTTTAAAAGGAAGAAGAAAGAAGGTTCAGGCGAGCATTATCATTCGTTAAAAGTTATTGAAGTGGTTAGTGAAACCCCTGATGCAATTAGCATTGTATTTGCCCAACCCGAACCAAAGCTTGCCTATAAATCGGGGCAATTTCTTACCCTCATTGCAGATATAAATGGCAAAAGTGTAAGGCGCGCCTATTCACTTAGTTCATCTCCATACACCGATGAGCATTTAGCAGTAACCATTAAAAGGGTTGAGGGCGGTTTAATGTCGAATTACTTAAATGATACCGTTAAAGCAGGGGATAAGATTGATGTAATGGAGCCGATGGGTCATTTTACTTCGGAGTTTAATGCCAGCAATAAGCGTCATATTGTTATGTTTGGTGGAGGCAGCGGTATTACACCACTCATGTCGCATGCTAAATCAGCATTAACCCAAGAGCCTAACAGCATAGTTTCGCTTATTTATGCCAACAGAGATATTGATTCCATTATTTTTAAGGAAGCCTTTCAAGAGTTAACGATTAAATACGAGGGTAGATTTAGAGTAATTCATATTTTAGACAATGCGCCTTTGGAGTGGCAAGGGCCCTCTGGATTACTAAACCACGAAATGTTAACAGATTTGTTTGAGCGCATTCCTAATTGGGGCATTGGCCAAACCACCTACATTATGTGTGGGCCAGAAGGCATGATGAATAATGTGGAAACCTTATTAGCGCAACAAAATATACCAGCCGACAAAGTATTTAAAGAAAGCTTTGTAGCCGGCACTATTAATAAAGATGATGGGGAGGAACCAAGTTCTGAAATTAAGGAACGCACCGTAACCATTTTATATGATGAGGAAGAATTTGAGGTAAAGGTAGGGCCTAAAGAGTCTATTTTAGATGCCGCATTAAGCTTGGAAATAGATTTACCTTACTCGTGCCAAAGTGGGTTATGCACGGCTTGCCGTGGTAAATGCACATCAGGTAGTGTAAAAATGGATGAAGAAGAAGGTCTTTCAAAAGCGGAGATTGAAGCTGGCTATGTACTGCCTTGCGTAGCGCATCCCTTAACTAATGATGTTAAAATTGAAATAGGGTAAAAGAGACACAAGACTGTTAGACGTTAGACACAAGACACAAAACATAAAACACAAGACATAAGACATAAGACATAAGACATAAGACATAAGACACAAGACACAAGACATAAGACACAAGACACAAGACACAAGACATAAGACACAAGACATAAGACACAAGACACAAGACACAAGACATAAGACACAAGACATAAGACATAAGACATAAGACATAAGACACAAGACATAAGACATAAGACATAAGACACAAGACACAAGACACAAGACATAAGATAAAAATCTCATCATTGATACCACTTTCCCGGCCTTGTGCCGGGATCCCCTTTTATAAACATTTACTATGCAACGAAACTTTCTTCCAGCCACTTTTAAAGTAACCACTTGGGAGGCTCTTAAGCCCTATTTTGATAAACTATTAACTAGAGAAATCAATTCTAAACAAGAGCTGATCCAATGGTTTAAAGATAGCAGCGAGCTAGGAGCCGTGGTTTCTGAAGATATGGCCTGGCGCTATATTAAAATGACCTGCGATACCGAAAATGAAACTATCCGAGATTATTTTAACGATTTTGTGCAAAACATTCAACCTAAAATTGCCCCAATCTCCGATGCACTTAATAAAAAAGTGGTTGAAATACCCTTTCTAAAAGAATTGCAAAAAAAAGCAGGGTATGATATTATGATTCGTGAAATTCAAAAGGAAATTGACCTTTTTCGTGAAGAAAACATTCCACTGTTTACTGATATGCAAACCGAATCGCAAAAATATGGGCAGCTAAATGGAGCGATGTCTATCGAACTGGAGGGGGAAGAATTAACGATGCAGCAAGCAGCCGTTAAACTACAAAGTACAGATAGAGACTACCGAGAAAAAGTGTATAATCTAATTTCGGCTCGTAGGCTGCAAGATAAAGAAGAGTTGGATGGTTTGTTTGATACACTTATTGCCATACGGCATAAAGTGGCCACCAATGCAGGATTTAATAATTATCGCGATTACAAATTTAAAGCAATGGGCAGGTTCGATTATTCGGCTCAAGATTGTTTTGATATGCACGACTCCATCGCACACGAAGTGGTTCCGTTGTTAAATAAAATGGCCGAAAGCCGTAAAGCTCAGTTAGGTGTTGATACCTTAAAGCCTTGGGATAAGGCCGTAGATGCAGCAGGAAAATCCCCTTTAAAAGCCTTTAACTCCGGAGCCGACCTCTTGCAAAAAAGCGTTGTTTGCTTTAATAAAATAGACCCCTATTTTGGCGAATGCTTATCCACAATGAACAAAATGGGGCATTTAGATTTAGAATCGAGAAAAGGGAAAGCCCCCGGTGGCTATAATTATCCGTTAGCCGAATCTGGTGTGCCGTTTATATTTATGAATGCCACCAGCACTTTGCGCGATATGGTTACGCTTATGCACGAAGGTGGGCATGCGGTACACGCTTTTTTAGCCGATAAGCTCGAACTCAACGATTTTAAAAATACACCTTCGGAGGTGGCCGAGTTAGCCTCTATGAGTATGGAGCTTATTAGTATGGATGGGTGGGATGTGTTTTTTGATAATGAAGATGACCTAAAACGAGCCAAAAGAGAACATTTAGAGCAACTCATAGAAACACTGCCTTGGGTGGCCACCATCGATAAATACCAACATTGGATTTACGAAAACCCCTCACACACACAAGAAGAGCGAAAAGTTGCTTGGGAAGAAATATTCGCTTCATTTGCAGATACCATTACCAATTGGGATGGCTTAGCTGAAAACAAAAGCTATTTGTGGCAAAAGCAGCTTCACCTCTACGAAGTACCTTTTTATTACATCGAGTATGGCATGGCACAGCTAGGAGCCATTGCCGTGTGGAAAAATTATAAAGAAGATAAAACCAAAGGATTAGCTGGTTATAAAGCCGCACTGGAGTTAGGCTATACCAAATCAATTCCTGCAATTTACGAGGCCGCCAATATCAAATTCGATTTTAGTAGAGGCTATATTAAAGAATTAATGGCATTTGTTAGTGCTGAATTGGAGGCCATCTAGTACTCAATCCTTACTGGTCTAGCGTTTCGCTAAAATCAATTAAAAGTCACGGGGTGACTTTATACTACGTGCAAGTCAGTCACCCCCTTGCTGATTTTTTTAAATTACGAACTTTTATTCGGGAGTGGAGGATACACAAAGGTTTATGGAGAAACATAAGGTGTATTGCTTAGAAATTTTCTTTTCCACTCAATCCGATAGCTATTTTGGATTGTGGTAGAACCCATTTTATTTTCTGTTCGAAGAATTTTTTTCGTACTTAATTCAATTGCTCCACCACCCAATCAACATAATACCTAATAACCTCCTCTTTGTTATGCTCATTATGGGTTTCGTGTCTTAGCCCATTCCAAAATTTCAAGGTTACTTTTCCTTCAGTGGCAGCGGCTCCAAATGCTTCTGAACCCTTGGGGGAAGTAATATTATCAGCGGTGCCATGTGCTAAAAGGATGGGTGTTTTTAAAGTATTGGCTATTGCAATGGCCTTTTCTCCCATGGTATTTATTTCCATAAATAAACCGGCAGTAATCCTATCGTGGTTTAGTGGGTCGTTGGCATACGCTTCCTGCTCTTTTTTAACACTCGAAATATCGGCTACATTTAGCCCGTTGGGTTGGGCTAAAGAGGGTAAAAACCGAGCACCAAACTTAGCAAGCCATAATTGAAAGCCGGCAGGTGGGTTTGCCAGCCTTAACCATGGCGAGGTAATTACACCCAAAGAAACCTCTTTAGAATTGCGGTGTAACAAAAAATTGAGCGACACATTGCCACCCATACTATGGCCATAAATAATAATAGGAGTATCAGGATGCTCTTTTCGAATCAGCACCAAAAGCTGCTCAATATCATCAAACATACATTCGATGGAAGGCGTATGCCCTCGTTTTCCTTCGGAATGGCCATGCCCTCGGTGGTCAAACCCCCAAACTTCAAGTTGATTTTCATTAAAAGCATTGGCTACATGCTCGTATCTTTTTACATGCTCGCCCATGCCGTGTACCAAGCATACTATACCATTGGGGTTTTCAACTGCCCATTGGCAACCGTGCAGGGTTAAATTATCTTTACTCTGAAAACTAAAATCCTTACCTTTCATTCCTTTTTTTATCAGCTGATGTTACGAAAAACCTCCTCTGTGTCATTCCTGCAGAGGCAGGAATCCGTCTTTTAGGACACTTATGGTATTTTTTGCATAACACCTATTACTCACCCACGTAGCAATAATACAAATTTCTAATAGCTATCCTCGTTCTTACAAAGGAGTGTTCTATTTTTGAGAAATTATAATGACTAATAAAACGTGAAAAGACCGGAATTTATTTTTGTAGGGGTAATTATTTTGGTGGCCTCTTATTTTGTTTTTAGTTACGTTACTCGAAAAAAAGAGTTTAATAATTGGGATTTAGTTACTTCCAATGCTGCTATTGTGTACGAAAGCAACTCAATCATTACTACTTGGAATAAATTAATAGAGTCTGAAGTTTGGGAAAGCATTTCTACCATTAACGAAGTAGTACAAATTAATAAAACCTTACAGCTAATAGATACCTTAAGTGGAGGTAACGGGCAGCTATCTTCCTTATTCAAAAATCATAATGCCATTATTTCGGCTCATGTAACTTCTCAGCAAAGCTATGGGTTATTATACTACATCCCTTTAGGAAAAAATGGGCACACTTTATTTTTAAATCTGCTGGCTAAGTTGGAGCAATCCGAAAAGGTAAAAAAAAGCAAGAGAGTGTATCAGGCCCAAACCATTTACGAGCTTGGTTTTAAAGAAAACAACCTATCGTACTTGGTGTATAAAAATACATTGGTGTTTAGCACCGAAGCTTTTTTGGTAGAAGACGTAGTGCGTAATATTAAAAATGAATTTAAGGCTAATTTTATCCGCAGTTACCCTTCTCTTAGTGGCAATCCGAGTTTCGCTACTGACGATGGCAATATATACATCAATGGCAATGATATTGCCTTACTAGCCAATAGTTTTTTACATGTAAAGGATAGAATTAGCGACACCGCATTTTTGGCTGGCTCCATATTTTTTGATATTACCTTGAGCGATAAAGGTTTATTTGCCAGTGGGTTTGCGTATGATACAAACGAAGCATCTCTTGTTTCAACTTTTAAGGATCAGCAAGCCGTTGCATTTAATTTAAAAGGATTAATTCCTAAAAATGCAGGTATTGTAGAGCATTTTGGGGCAACAGATTTAAACAAATGGTACGCCAATTGGGTGATCCTAAAAAAGAGTGAAGTGAGTGATAAGGAGCAAGGGGCTGCTTTTGTAAAGTTTCTAAAGAACGAATTTGCTCATATCACATTGCAATCAGTAGATAACCAACACCTTAACAAATTATTTGTAGCCGAAATGGCCGATGTGGCGGGTATGTACAATCACCTTAACAAAATAGCTGAAAAGCAAATAGCACAAACCGAAGATAGCCTATACATTGAAAACTATGCCGGTAAAGAAATTAGGCTTATTGATAATGACCCTCTTTTAACTAAATACTTTGGTTTTAAAGGGTTTGAAAGTACGTATTACCTCCTCTTTAATAATTATTTAATTATTGCAAATACCGCAGAAATCCTTCGTAATTGGTTAGTTCAAGTGGAAAACGAATCGGTATGGAGTAAATCGGTTAGGATGAATACCTTTTTTAAAAATGCCCTTAGCGAAGCCAATTACACCTATGTTACCAACTTAGAGTATAGCTGGAACTTGCAGTACGATAAATTAAATAACCCACTTAAACAGTGGGCAGATGAAAACGCTCAAGCGATAAAAGATTTTAATATACTTGCGTTCCAACTATCAAATTTAGATAATAGGTATTACGCTAATTTCCATATTAATTATGCCCCAACGCCCAAATTCGTAGCCAAACAAAATGTATTTGATGTGGCTACCATTCAATTAGCCAATCCCATTATAACTAAACCTCAGGTAGTTAAAAATCATAGAAATGGAGAGAGAGAAATAATTCTTCAAGATTCATTAACCAACCTTATGTTAATAGGGGCTAGTGGAGAGGTGTTGTGGGCAGATCCATTAGGCGAAAAAGTTAAATCAACCATTTACCAAATAGATTTTTATAAAAACAATAAACTCCAGTATTTGCTGCACTCGGATAGTACCTTGTTTTTAATAGATAGAAATGGGAATAATGTAAAGGGATACCCACTTAGTTTAGGTTTTAAAATTAATAAGATGTACTTGATTGATTACGATCGGTCTAAGAATTATAGAATTTTAATCAGCGATTATTTTGGTAATCTTAGAATGTACGATAAAGAAGGCAATATGTTAAAAGGGTGGAACCCTAGAGAATTTGGTTCTAATTTTTCTCATGATATTTTTCACCTTAGAGTGAGAGGAAAAGACAGGATATTGATACCGATGGCTAAAGGCGAAATACACCTCACTAATAGAAAGGGGGAGGAAGTGCAGGGTTTTCCACTTAACATTGGCATAAATATCTCGAATAATTTCTTTGTTCGATTAGGCGAAAATTTCGATGATACAGAATTTACCACAGTTTCAGAAGACGGTTTAGTAATACCATTCTCAATGACAGGTAAAATGTTGTCGCGCAATCAACTATTTAAAGAAACCGATCAGTCTAAATTTAGGCTTGTGGTAGAAGAGCAAGGTAAAGATTATGTGTATATTAGAAACGATTTAAATAGATTAGCCGTAATATCAAGTAATGGGGAGGTGCTTTTCGAAAAAGATTTTCCTGGCGAAAAAGAAAGGAAAGTGCAATATTATAATTTTGGAGCAGACAGGGAGCTATTTGTTATTAAGTCCAACAATAGCATCTATTTATACACTCAGCAAGGGGAGTTGTTAAATCACACTCCCCTTACCTCTGAATTTCCTATTTCAATTATTTACTTTAGTAATGAGAATGCCTGTCATCTATACCTCTCACACGAAAACACCATTGAACTAAAGAAATTTTATTTTTAGTACTAATAATTGTTTAACTACCAATTTATGAAAGCGTCTCAGATATACTATAATCTCAAAAACCTCCCTTTGGTTATCATATTAGTATGGTGTGTTAGTTTTACCGCCAACGCCTTTCAAGATGATTTATCTACGCCCAGAGCTTCGGTGCAGTATTTGGCAAAATATACCGCCAGCGACAGTGCCGATTTAGCCAAGGCCTCCTCACTTATTTCATCAAAAACAGTATTGCGTGGCAAAAAGAGAAAGCAATATATTGAAAATATACGGGAAATATTAGATGTTGAAGGCTATCAGTGGGGGTTTGATTCTATTCCTGATTCAAGTAATTATGTAATGCCAAATGGTGATGCCATTTATATCATAGCGGCTGATATTGCGCTTGAAAAGGCAGGTGATAAATGGCTAATTTCTAGCCAAACCATTAAAAATATTCCTGACCTACTTTCTGGTCTTGGGTTAGCAAAGGAGAAGCCAAGAACGGAAAATCCAGAGGAAAAACTTGATGTAACGGAGAACACGAATACTTCTCAATCAAATCCGATGGCTATCGGATCAAAGAAACAAAAAACACTTCCTAAGGTTTATCTCGATCTTTCTTCTCCAAGGAGTTTAGTTCTTGGGTTATCAGAATACCTGTCTGAAGACAACTGGCGACCCGATGTGGCACAGCAAGTAATTTATTACAAACATTTGCCCCATAGGCAAGAGCGCATAGATCTTATTTTGAAGTTAAAAAGATTTGCCGAAGGTAAAGGGATTTTAATAGACCCTGCCGCCATTCCCGATGACCCTGATTATATTGATACATTACATTTAGATGCACACGAATATGTAATTACTCCACGATTTGCCGAGCTCTATCTTGAAAAAATTGGCGACCGATGGTATTTATCAAAAGAAACAGTTGAAAAAATTCCAGTACTATTCGAAAAGGCATACCCTTTTGGGTCAGACAGGCTGTTAAACTACCTGCCTAGTAATCAATCCAAGTATTTGGGCTTAATGCTTTGGCAATATATTGCTATTTTAATGCTGGTTATTATAAGCTTTGTGTTTAATAAAGGATTGTTCTGGCTAGTTCATTATGTTATCACAAAAATTTTATTTCGATTTGGACGCAAAGAATTGGCAACAACCTATATTAAACCTGTTGTTCGGCCACTAAGCCTTATGGTGGCTTTTGCCATTATAACTATGTTCTTACCCATTTTGCAGTTGCCCGTTAAGGTATCGCATTATTTAACGTTGGTCTTTTCAGGCTTAATTCCTTTTTTTGGTACTATTGCTGCTTACAAAATAATGGACATTATTGCCCTTTATTTCGAAAAACTGGCGCATAGTACCGAGTCTTCATTAGACGATCAGCTAGTTCCTTTATTTAGAAAAATTGCCAAAACATTTATAATCATTATTGGCGGCATATATGTGTTGGCGAACCTAAACGTGCAATTGGTGCCTCTTTTGGCAACACTTTCTATTGGAGGTATTGCCTTTGCGTTGGCTGCTCAAGATACCATTAAAAACTTTTTTGGGTCGTTAATGATTTTTGTAGATAAGCCATTTCAAGTAGGGCAGTGGATAACAGCACCTGGCATTGATGGCACCGTAGAAGAAGTAGGAATTCGATCCACACGAATCCGTACATTTTCAAATTCGCTTATTTATGTACCTAATGGCAAATTAGCAGATGCAGTAATCGATAACCATGGGTTACGTTCATACCGCAGATTTACGACCCAATTAGCTGTAACCTACGACACCCCACCAGAATTGCTCGAAATATTTATTGAAGGCTTAAGAAAAATGGTACTTGAGCACCCCAAAACTAGGAAAGATTATTACCACATTTATATGAATGAGATGAACAGCCATTCATTAGATATAAAATTTTATATATTTTTTGAAGTGCCTACTTGGGGAGAAGAATTAAACTGCAGGCACGAAATTATTTTGTCTATTTTAAAACTTGCTCATAAACTAGGCATCCATTTTGCATTTCCAACACAAACCTTGCATATGCAAGAGTTCCCTGGGCAACCATCGCTATCGCCAAAGTATTCAACCGCTGATAAAGCAAGTAAGGAAATGGATGATTTTTTTAAGAATAAAAACCATTGATTGTTGATTCTTTAGTAGTAGTTTTTACAAATAATGTAACTATTCACCCATTAAAGCTACCTTTTTAGCCACTAGGGCACGAAGTCTCCAAGTTTCACAAAAAGTTATGTGCTTTAAGTTATTATTTTGTGGTTCTTTGAGCCTTTCTGTCTTCGTGGCTATGTTTTTTTGGGTGAATAGTTACCAAATAATTGAAATGATTTGAAAATCTTTTTTTGAAATGCTTGAATAAAAATAAAAAGGGTCTATTTTTGCAATCCCGAATTCGGAGCTACCTTTATAAAAGGGGGTGAAATTACGAAGTTTGGATGTTCATTTTATTAGTGTACCTGATAAAAAGGGGGGATACCAAAGCGGCCAACTGGGACGGACTGTAAATCCGTTGTCTACGACTTCGTAGGTTCGAATCCTACTCCCCCCACTGTGCTCTCCGAAGCCTTGGCGAAGGAGAGCAACCATTGAGATAATACACCAGTATTTCAATGCAAGCGGGAGTAGCTCAGCTGGTAGAGCGACAGCCTTCCAAGCTGTAGGTCGCGAGTTCGAACCTCGTCTCCCGCTCAATAGTCCTCAAAGAGGGCTGTTCTTGACTGCCGATGTAGCTCAGGGGTAGAGTGCTTCCTTGGTAAGGAAGAGGTCAGGGGTTCAAATCCCCTCATTGGCTCTATTGCTTTTGAGTAACAAAAGCAATAGCAAGTGTTAAAAAACTGCTAAATAAATGTTTTTTAACAAGCAGTAAAACTGCGTAGGCTACAAATAGTAGCTGTTCGGAACAGGTCGAATATCGACCCGTTCTATTGGTGTTTAATAAATTTGTGAAACGTAAATATTAACTAAAATAGGAATTTTCAATTATGGCTAAAGAAACCTTTGATCGTTCAAAACCGCACGTTAATATAGGTACCATTGGTCACGTTGACCATGGTAAAACTACATTAACTGCTGCGATTTCTAAAGTATTATCTGATGCAGGTCTTGCAGAAGCAACTGACTTCTCAGCAATCGATAATGCACCTGAAGAAAAAGAGAGAGGAATTACAATTAATACTTCTCACATTGAGTATGCAACAGAAAAAAGACACTACGCACACGTAGATTGTCCTGGTCACGCAGATTATGTTAAAAACATGGTTACTGGTGCTGCCCAAATGGATGGTGCTATTATCGTAGTGGCTGCAACGGATGGACCAATGCCTCAAACTAGAGAGCATATCCTTTTGTCTCGCCAGGTAGGTGTTCCTGCGTTGGTTGTTTTTATGAACAAAGTGGATTTAGTGGATGATGAAGAATTATTAGAATTAGTAGAAATGGAAATCAGAGAGCTTCTTTCTGAGTACGATTTCCCTGGTGATGATATTCCTGTTATTGCAGGTTCTGCCCTTGGTGCACTTAATGGTGAGCCAGAATGGACAGCTAAAGTAATGGACTTAATGAACGCTGTTGATGAGTACATTCCTTTACCAAAAAGAGCAATTGATAAAGATTTCTTAATGCCTGTTGAGGATGTATTCTCAATTACAGGCCGTGGTACTGTTGCTACGGGTAGAATCGAAAGAGGTATTACCAACACTGGTGATTCAGTTGACATTATCGGTATGGGTGCTGAAAATCTTAAATCAACCGTAACTGGTGTTGAGATGTTCCGTAAAATTCTTGATAGAGGAGAAGCTGGCGACAACGTTGGTATTTTATTAAGAGGAATCGAAAAAACTGACATCAAGCGTGGAATGATTATTTGTAAGCCAGGCTCGGTAAATCCTCATGCTAAATTTAAAGCTGAAGTTTACGTGCTTTCAAAAGAAGAAGGTGGACGTCATACACCATTTTTCAACAAATACCGTCCTCAGTTCTACTTTAGAACAACAGATGTAACAGGTACAATTATGCTTCCTGAAGGCGTTGAAATGGTTATGCCTGGCGATAACGTTACTATTGAAGTAGAGTTGCACAGTGCAATAGCAATGGAAAAAGGACTACGTTTTGCTATCCGTGAAGGCGGTAGAACTGTTGGTTCTGGTCAAGTTACTGAAATCCTTTAGTTAGGATAACTTTACTTATACCTAAGTGCGTTTCATAAATATTTGAAACGCACTTGTGTTATAAAAAAAAAATAGTATTTTTGCACTCCCAATTTGGGTGATGCATCAAACGGGTGTAGCTCAATTGGTAGAGTAGCGGTCTCCAAAACCGTTGGTTGGGAGTTCGAGTCTCTCCACCCGTGCAAAACATTTTAACTACTGTATTAGTATGCAAAAGTTGATAACATTTATTAAAGAATCGGTCGTAGAAATGCGAGATAAAGTTTCGTGGCCTAAGTATAAAGATTTGCAAAACAGCTCTGTGTTAGTATTGGTTGCTTCTTTAATTTTTGCATTAATGATTGGTGTATTTGATTATGCCTTTGAAAATGCACTTACGTGGTTTTATAACGCATTTTAATAACAGTTAAATGGCAAATTTAAACTGGTACGTATTAAGGGTAGTTAGCGGAAAGGAAAAGAAAATTAAGCTTTATCTGGAAACGGAAGTAGAAAGAGAAAAGCTACAAGATTATATTACTCAGGTACTAATCCCGTCTGAAAAAGTATATGAAATAAGAAACGGTAAGAAAAGAGTGCGTGAGCGTAATTTCTTTCCAGGGTATGTATTGGTAGAGGCAGACCTTACCTATGGCGAAGCAAGCCATGTTGTAAATTCTGTGCCAGGAGTTATTGGCTTTCTTGGCGATGGCGCAGGAACATCTAGAGTACCTGTTGCGCTCAGAAAAAGAGAGATTGACAGGATAATGGGCAAAGTTGAAGAGGTTGAAGAGAACGATGTTCAACTAAACGACCCTTACATTATAGGTGAAAATGTGAAAGTGATGGATGGTCCTTTCAGTGGTTTTACTGGTAGTGTAGAAGAAGTTTTTGAAGAGAAGAAAAAGCTTAATGTAATGGTGAAAATATTTGGTAGAAATACACCGGTTGAGCTTAACTATATGCAAGTTGAAAAAATAGATTAGAGGAAAATGGCTAAGGAGATTAGTGGATATCTGAAATTACAAATTAGAGGAGGAGCAGCAAATCCTTCTCCTCCAGTAGGACCAGCTTTAGGTAGTAAAGGTCTTAATATAATGGAGTTCTGTAAGCAGTTTAATGCAAGAACACAGGATAAAGCAGGGCAAGTATTGCCAGTATTAATTACAATTTTTGGAGATAAGTCTTTCGAATTTGTAATTAAAACACCTCCAGCTCCTGTGTTATTACTTGAGGCTGCCAAGAAAAAGAAGGGTTCTGCTGAACCCAATAGAATTAAAGTTGCTTCTGTAACCTGGGATCAGGTAAAAGGAATAGCAGAAACCAAAATGGCAGATCTTAATGCTTTTACGGTAGAGTCTGCAATGAAAATGGTGGCTGGTACCGCACGAAGCATGGGAATAACAGTTTCAGGTGTTGCACCTTGGGCTAACTAAGTAATTATAAGATGGGAAAATTAACAAAAAATCAAAAGGCAATCCTGGATAAGGTAGATTCTGAAAAGGAGTATGCCATTAGTGATGCATCTCAATTAATAAAAGACATTACATTTACAAAATTCGATGCTTCGGTTGATTTAGACATTCGCTTAGGAGTTGACCCTCGTAAAGCAGACCAAATGGTACGTGGTGTAGTTACATTGCCTCACGGAACAGGTAAAGATTTAAAGGTATTGGTACTTTGCACTCCTGATAAGGAACAAGAAGCCAAGGATGCTGGAGCCGACCATGTTGGTCTTGATGAGTATATCAAAAAGATTGAAGGGGGCTGGACTGATATTGATGTAATTATCACAATGCCTACAGTGATGGCTAAAGTAGGTCGTTTAGGTAGAGTATTAGGCCCAAGAGGTTTAATGCCTAATCCTAAGTCGGGTACAGTTACGTTAGATGTAGCCAAAGCTGTAAACGAAGTAAAGAGCGGTAAAATTGACTTTAAAGTTGATAAAACAGGCATCATTCATGCAAGTATTGGTAAAGTTTCTTTTGACGCTAAAAAGATTCAGGAAAATGCAGAAGAAGTATTGAATACTATTTCTAAAATGAAACCTGCCTCTGCTAAAGGAACTTATTTCAAAAGCATTAGCATGTCTAGCACCATGAGTGCCGGTGTTAAAATAGATAAAAATTCACTTCAAGGTTTATAGTTATGACTAAAGAAGAAAAAGTACAAGTAGTAAAAGAACTCGCAGGTAAATTTGAAGAAAACAATTTCTTCTATGTTACAGATGCTTCTGGTTTAACAGTTGATCAGGTAAACGCATTTAGAAGATTATGCTTTGAAAAAGGTGTGGAATATGGCGTATATAAAAATACGCTAATTCAAAAAGCACTTGAGCAGTTAGATACAGATTATACAGAGTTTTTTGAAAAAGTGTTAAAAGGTTTTTCTGGAATTATATTTTCAAAAGAAACTGGCAATATGCCAGCCAAAGTGATTAGAGATTTTAGAAAATCAGGCAAGTCAGCCGATAAACCTATGTTAAAAGGAGCTTCCATCGATTCCGATCTTTTCATAGGCGAAGAACACCTAAAAATGCTAAGCGAGCTTAAATCTAAAAATGAGCTTATTGGCGAAATTATTGGTCTTCTTCAGTCTCCTGCTAAAAATGTGGTTTCTGCGTTACAAAGTGGCGGAACTACTTTATCAGGGTTGGTTAAGACGTTGGCTGAACGTGAAAATTAGTATTGAATATTTAAAAATTAGTAAAAATAATGGCAGATTTAAAAGCATTCGCTGATCAGTTAGTTAACCTAACTGTAAAAGAAGTAAACGAGTTAGCTACTATCCTTAAGGATGAGCACGGTATTGAGCCTGCAGCTGCAGCAGCACCAGTAATGGTAGCTGCCAGTGGTGGTGAAGAAGCAGCAGAAGAAAAAAATTCTTTCGATGTTGTTCTTATTGCCCCAGGTGGAGCAAAATTAGCAATCGTTAAACTTGTAAAAGAATTAACTGGTCTAGGACTTAAAGAAGCTAAAGCAGTAGTGGATAGTGCACCAAAAGCTATAAAAGAAGGTGTTGCTAAAGACGAAGCTGAAGCGCTTAAAAAGCAATTAGAAGAGGCTGGAGCTGAAGTTGAATTAAAGTAAACTTTGGTGGCTTTATATAAGGCCTAAATTTATTGGGCCCCTTTTTCGATGTAAATCGAAATAGGGGTCTTTTCCTGTTTGTACAAGAAGTAGTACAAAACCATTTAGCAGGGTTTCCTGCATATTTTAACTTTAACAGACATAAAGTTTTGGCAACAGCAATTCAATCCGAAAGAATAAATTTTTCTTCCATTAAGAAGATAATCGAATATCCAGATTTTCTTGATATTCAAGTACAATCATTCCAGAATTTCTTTCAATTAGAAACTCCCGCAGAAAAACGTGAAAACGAAGGGCTTTTCAAAGTATTTTCTGACAACTTTCCTATCTCAGATTCTCGCGACATCTTCTTATTAGAATTTGTCGATTATTTAGTTGACCCACCTAAATACTCGGTAGATGAATGTATTGATAGAGGGTTAACCTATTCGGTTCCATTAAAAGCTAAATTACGTTTATCGTGTAACGATGACGAGAATGAAGATTTTGAGACCATTGAGCAGGAAGTTTTTTTAGGAAACATTCCTTACATGACGCGCAAAGGTTCGTTTGTCATCAATGGAGCCGAACGTGTAATTGTATCTCAATTGCACCGATCACCGGGGGTGTTCTTTGCGCAAAGCAAGCATACCAACGGTACTAAACTTTACTCTGCAAGAATTATCCCTTTTAAAGGATCTTGGATTGAATTTGCCACCGATGTAAACAACGTAATGTATGCTTACATCGATCGTAAAAAGAAGTTTCCGATTACTACCCTCTTGCGTGCAATTGGGTGGGGTACGGATAAAGATATATTAGATCTTTTTGGTCTCTCCGAAGAAGTGGAAGCTAAAAAAGCAAACATTAAAAAAGCAGTTGGGCGTAAACTCGCTGCAAGGGTTCTTAATACGTGGACCGAGGATTTTGTAGATGAAGATACAGGTGAAGTAGTTTCTATCGATCGTCACGAAGTATTATTAGAAAGAGATCATATCATCGAAGAAGGTGATATTGAATTGATTATTGAGTCAGGTACTAAATCAATCATTCTTCATAGAGATGATGTAAACGTAACCGATTTTACCATCATTTTTAATACACTAGCAAAGGATAATTCTAATACTGAAAAAGAAGCGGTTGAAACTATCTACCGTCAGTTAAGAAACACAGAAGCACCTGATGAAGGAACTGCTCGTGATTTAATTAACAACTTGTTTTTTAGTGATAAGCGTTATGATTTAGGTGAAGTTGGTCGTTACAGAATCAACAGAAAGCTTAAAATTGATATGTCAGAAAAGAGTCGTGTACTGACTAAAGATGACATTATTCATATCATACAATACCTAATTGGGTTAATTAACTCAAAAGCGATTGTTGATGATATTGATCACTTAAGTAATAGAAGGGTTCGTACAGTAGGCGAGCAGCTTTATACACAATTTGGTGTTGGGTTAGCCCGAATGGCTCGTACCATTAAAGAACGTATGAACGTTAGAGATAACGAAGATTTTAAACCCGTTGAGCTAATCAACGCACGTACATTATCTTCCGTTATTAATTCATTCTTTGGCACTAACCAATTATCTCAGTTTATGGATCAAACCAATCCATTGGCAGAGATTACACATAAAAGAAGACTTTCTGCACTTGGACCTGGTGGACTTTCGAGAGAAAGAGCTGGTTTTGAGGTGCGAGATGTACACTACACACACTATGGTCGTTTATGTACCATTGAAACACCCGAAGGACCAAACATTGGGTTGATTTCTTCACTTTGTGTACACGCTAAAGTAAACGGAATGGGCTTTATCGAAACGCCTTACCGTCAGGTTGATAAAAATGGTAAAGTAGGTATGACTCCTGACACCATTACCTATCTAACCGCTGAAGATGAGGACACACATAATATTGCACAGGCAAATGCGCCTGTTGATGATAAAGGTAAATACATAAACGATAGAATTAAAGCTCGTTTCGAAGGAGATTTTCCAATCGTAGGGCCAGAAAAACTATCTTTTATGGATGTGGCTCCTAACCAAATTGTGTCGGTTGCAGCTTCGTTAATTCCTTTCTTGGAACACGATGATGCCAACCGTGCCTTGATGGGATCAAACATGATGCGTCAGGCAGTGCCCTTATTAAGGCCAGAAGCCCCAATTGTAGGCACAGGTCTTGAAACACGAGTAGCACTAGATTCTCGTTCTTTGGTATTAGCCGAAGGAAAAGGAACGGTTGAATATGTGGATGCTGATAAGATTTTGGTTCGTTATGATATGTCAGACGATGAGCTATTGGCAAGTTTCCACGGAGATTCTAAAACCTATGAACTAATCAAGTTTAGAAGAACCAACCAAGATACCTGTGTTAACATGAAACCTTTGGTTAAAAAAGGAGATAAAGTTAAAAAAGGACAAGCATTAACAGAAGGCTATGCTACAGAAGGTGGAGAACTTGCCTTAGGTAGAAATATGAAGGTTGCCTTTATGCCTTGGCAAGGGTACAACTTTGAAGATGCGATTGTGATTTCTGAACGGGTTGTGCGTGAAGATATTTACACTTCTATCCATATTGATGAGTTTGACCTTGAAGTAAGAGATACCAAGCGAGGTGAAGAAGAATTAACTTCTGAAATTCCTAATGTAAGCGAAGAAGCTGTTAAACACCTGGACGAAAACGGTGTTATCCGAATTGGCGCTGAAATTAAAGAAGGCGATATCCTTATTGGTAAAATTACTCCTAAAGGAGAAAGTGATCCTACTCCAGAAGAAAAATTATTAAGAGCCATATTTGGTGATAAAGCAGGAGATGTTAAAGATGCTTCGTTAAAAGCCAAGCCTTCGTTAAGAGGCGTTGTTATTGATACTAAACTGTTTACCAGAAGTAAAAAAGACAAAGACCTTAGAGCAAAAGCAAAAAAAGAAGTTGAACTTCTTAAGCAAAAATACGGAAAAGAACTTTCCTCGGTAAGAACTGATGTAATTGAAAAATTAACTAAACTTCTTTCAGGTAAAACTTCGCAATCAGTAGGCCATAAATTTGGCGATGAAATGATTAGCAAAGGAGTTAAATTCTCTGGAAAAAATCTGGAGGCGAACCTTTTCCCTGATAAAAACATTTACAGAGATGAGAGTACTTATGCCATTCCGGAAGAAGTAAATCTTATTTCGGATGTAATTTTAGATGAATGGACTACAGACGATGAAACCAACCAAATGGTTGTTAAAATTGTAAAGGCGTATGTAGCCAAGCGAAACGAGATTACAGGTATATTTAAAAGAGAAAGATTTATACTGGAAGTAGGCGATGAATTGCCTGCCGGAATTGTAAAACTTGCTAAAGTTTACATTGCTAAAAAACGTAAGCTAAAAGTAGGTGATAAAATGGCGGGTCGTCATGGTAACAAAGGTGTTGTTGCCAAAATTGTTCGTGACGAAGATATGCCTTTCCTTGAAGATGGAACCCCAGTTGATATTGTATTGAATCCACTAGGTGTACCTTCGAGGATGAACCTTGGACAGATTTACGAAACTGTTTTAGGTTGGGCCGGTTTAAAAATGGGCAGGCGATATGCGACCCCAATTTTTGATGGCGCATCAATGGATGAAGTGGCTGCAGAATTGAAAGAAGCAGGCTTGCCAGATTACGGCCGTACTTATTTATACGATGGGTTAAGCGGTGAACGTTTTGACCAACCGGTAACAGTAGGTGTAATTTATATGATTAAGTTAGGTCACTTGGTGGATGATAAGATGCACGCAAGATCAATCGGACCTTACTCATTAATTACACAGCAACCATTGGGTGGTAAAGCACAATTTGGTGGTCAGCGATTTGGTGAAATGGAAGTTTGGGCCTTGGAAGCATTTGGTGCTGCACACGTGCTTCAAGAAATCCTTACCATCAAATCTGATGATGTAATTGGTAGAGCGAAAGCCTACGAAGCAATTGTAAAAGGCGAAAATATGCAGAAACCAAATATTCCAGAATCTTTCAACGTATTGATTCACGAATTAAGAGGACTTGCATTAGAAGTAACTTTAGATTAATCACCTGGTTTTAACAAGAAATTTATTTTAAGAATATGTCATTCAGAAAAAATAAAAAAGTAAACAACGATTTTTCATCAGTAACTATTAGTTTGGCGTCTCCCGAATCTATTTTGGAGCACTCAAACGGAGAAGTTACTCAACCTGAAACTATCAACTATCGTACATACAAGCCTGAAATGGGTGGGTTGTTTTGTGAGCGAATTTTTGGCCCTACCAAAGATTGGGAGTGCCATTGTGGTAAATACAAACGTATTCGTTACAAAGGCATTATTTGCGACCGTTGTGGCGTGGAGGTTACCGAGAAAAAAGTACGTAGAGAGCGTATGGGGCATATCGAATTGGTAGTGCCTGTAGCGCATATTTGGTACTTTAAATCGTTACCTAACAAAATTGGGTATTTGCTCGGTTTACCAACCAAAAAATTAGATCAAATTATTTACTACGAGCGTTACGTAGTAGTACAGCCGGGTATTAAAGAAGAGGACGGAATTGAGTACTTAGAGTTCCTTACCGAAGATGAATATTTGGACATACTTGATAAGCTACCGCGCGAAAACCAATTATTGGATAATGACGACCCCAATAAGTTTATCGCAAAAATGGGAGCCGAAGGAGTAGAAATGCTTCTGGCAAGATTAAAATTAGGCGAAATGGCTGCTGCCTTGCGTTTACAAGCAGCAACTGATACTTCGCAACAACGTAAAGCAGAAGCGTTAAAAAGGTTAAAAGTAGTGGAAGGTTTTAGAGATTCTGAAACAAGAATCGAAAACAAACCACAATGGATGGTGATTAAAATGGTGCCTGTAATTCCACCAGAATTACGACCATTAGTGCCGTTAGATGGAGGCAGGTTTGCCACGTCAGATTTGAACGACCTTTACCGAAGAGTAATTATCCGTAATAATCGTTTAAAGCGATTAATGGATATTAAAGCCCCAGAAGTAATTCTTAGAAATGAGAAACGTATGCTTCAGGAAGCTGTAGATTCTCTTTTTGATAACTCAAGAAAAGTAAATGCCGTAAGAGCAGATGGAAATAGGGCATTGAAATCTTTAAGTGATATGCTTAAAGGTAAGCAAGGTCGTTTCCGTCAAAACTTATTGGGTAAAAGGGTTGACTATTCAGGCCGTTCTGTAATTGTAGTAGGGCCCGAATTAAAACTACACGAATGTGGGCTGCCTAAAGATATGGCTGCCGAGCTGTTTAAACCTTTTGTAATTAGGAAACTGATTGAAAGAGGAATAGTTAAAACAGTAAAATCTGCCAAGAAAATTGTTGATAGAAAAGATCCTATAATTTGGGATATTCTTGAAAATGTATTGAAAGGACACCCTGTAATGCTTAACCGTGCGCCTACGTTGCACCGTTTAGGTATTCAAGCGTTTCAACCTAAATTAATCGAAGGTAAAGCCATTCAATTGCACCCATTAGTATGTACAGCATTTAATGCGGATTTTGATGGTGATCAAATGGCGGTTCACGTTCCTCTAGGGCACGAAGCCATTTTAGAAGCCTCTCTATTAATGTTATCATCACATAATATTTTAAACCCTGCCAATGGTGCACCTATTACCGTGCCATCTCAAGATATGGTATTGGGCTTATACTATGTAACTAAGGGAAGAAAGACAACCAAAGAATTTCCTGTTAAAGGAGAGGGAATGATGTTCTATAATGCGGATGAAGTTATTATCGCATTAAATGAGGGCGTTCTATCTAAGAATGCATTCATTAAATTAAGAACTAAGGTTAGAAGTGAAGAAACTGGTGAATTAGAAGATGCCACCGTAGAAACTGTTGCAGGCAGAGTACTGGTTAATCAGTTTGTACCAGAACAAGTTGGTTATATTAATAAACTACTTTCTAAAAAAGAACTTCAAAAAATTATAGCAACCATTTATAAAATCTCAGGGTCAGCTACTACGGCTAATTTCTTAGATGATATTAAAACATTAGGTTTCCAATCTGCTTATAAAGGTGGGTTGTCTATGGGGCTTAACGATGTAATGGTACCTGTTGAAAAAGAGGGATTGGTTGCTCAAGCCAAAGAAGAAGTAGATGCCGTATGGAATAACTACTATATGGGTCTTATTACTGATAATGAGCGTTATAATCAGGTAATTGATATTTGGACACGAATTAACTCTCAGCTTACCACTACTCTGATGGATCAGTTAGAGGCAGATCAACAAGGATTTAACTCTATTTATATGATGATGCACTCAGGAGCCAGGGGTTCTAGAGAGCAAATTCGTCAGTTAGGTGGCATGAGGGGGCTTATGGCAAAACCTCAGAAAAACATTGCAGGTTCAGTAGGGGCTATTATTGAAAACCCAATTTTATCTAACTTTAAAGAAGGGCTGGATGTAATTGAGTACTTTATTTCTACACACGGTGCTCGTAAAGGACTGGCCGATACTGCACTTAAAACGGCAGATGCTGGTTACTTAACTAGGCGTTTGGTAGATGTGTCGCAAGATTTGGTAATTAATGAAAGAGACTGTGGAACTTTAAGAGGGTTGGTAGTATCTGCATTAAAAGATAATGAGGATATTGTTGAGCCACTATCAGAACGTATTTTAGGTAGAGTGAGTGTTCACGATATTTTTGATCCACTTACAGAGGAATTAATTCTTTCGGCTGGTGATGAGATTACAGAAGTAATAACCAAACGAATTGATGAAACAAGCATTGAGGAAGTTGAAATACGCTCTATGCTTACATGTGAAACCAAGCGTGGAGGTTGTGCTAAATGCTATGGGCGTAACCTTGCTACCGGTAAAATGGTAAATATGGGCGAAGCGGTAGGTGTTATTGCAGCGCAGTCGATTGGTGAGCCTGGTACACAGCTTACGTTAAGAACATTCCACGTGGGTGGTACGGCTTCTAATATTGCTGTTGATGCACAAATCTCCGCTAAATTTGATGGACTCCTAGAATTTGAAGGTGTTAGAACCCTCGAAACAACAAATGCTGACGGGGAAAAGGTAAATGTGGTAATGGGTCGTACTGGGGAGATTAAAATTGTTGATCCTAAATCAAAACAAGTACTTATTAGCAATCACGTGCCTTACGGTTCTTTTATCACAGTTAAAGAGGGTGATAAAGTTAAGAAAGACGACAAAATGTGCTTCTGGGATCCTTATAATGCGGTTCTTTTGAGCGAGTTTGATGGTAAGGTTGAATTTGAAGCTGTAATCGAAAACGTAACGTTTAAAGAAGAATCTGATGAACAAACGGGTCACAGAGAAAAAGTAATTATCGATACAAAAGATAAAACAAAGAACCCATCTATCATTATTAATGGTAAGGATGAAACCAAAGGTTATAACATTCCTGTAGGCGCTCACCTTGCGGTTGAAGATGGCGATAAATTAAAGGCGGGTCAGGTAATGGCTAAGATTCCAAGAACGATGGGTAAGTCACGTGATATTACAGGTGGTCTTCCTCGAGTAACGGAATTATTTGAAGCACGTAACCCATCTAACCCAGCCGTAGTTAGTGAGATTGATGGAGTGGTTACTTACGGTGGCATCAAACGTGGTAATAGAGAAATCTTTATTGAGTCGAAAGATGGTATTAAGAAAAGATATTTAGTATCTCTTTCTAAACATATCTTGGTACAAGATAATGACTTTGTAAAATCTGGCATCCCACTTTCTGATGGTGCTATTACGCCTAACGATATTCTATCAATCGAAGGGCCAACCGCAGTACAGCGTTACATCGTTAACGAAATCCAAGAAGTGTATAGACTTCAAGGGGTAAAAATTAATGATAAGCATATCGAATGTATTGTTAGCCAGATGATGCAGAAAGTGATGATCCTAGATTCAGGAGATACTATTTTCTTAGCAAATACCTTGGTAAATAAATTCCAGTTTAGAGCAGAGAATGATGCCATTCTTGATAAGTATTTTATTACCGATGCAGGCGACTCAAACAACTTTAAAGCGGGGCAAATAGTTACATCACGTGAGTTAAGAGATGAGAATTCTTCTTTAAAAAGGAAAGATGCCAAAATAGTGGCTTCTCGCCCTGCTCAACCGGCTGTTTCTAAACCCATGTTGCAGGGTATTACTGCGGCTTCATTAGGAACCGAAAGCTTTATTTCAGCGGCTTCTTTCCAAGAAACCACCAAAGTATTAAGCGAAGCCTCTATTAGAGGTAAGCGTGATACCTTAAATGGCTTAAAGGAAAATGTAATTGTAGGACATTTAATCCCTGCAGGTACAGGCCAGCGTGTGTTTGACGATATGTTTGTAGCTAATAAAGCTGAATTAGAGGCCTTAAGTACTCCTGCTGTTGCTGAAGCAGTAAAAGAGGAAGACCTGCCTGCCGACAAGGCAGTAGTAAAAACCGAAAGCTAATAATTATGGCAGACGAAAAGAATAAATCACAGCAAAATCCGAATCAGATAAACATTGAGTTGTCTGAGGAGGTGGCAGAGGGTGTATATGCAAACCTTGCCATGATTGCCCACTCTAACAGTGAGTTTGTAATCGACTTTATTAGATTAATGCCGGGTGTGCCCAAAGCAAAGGTTAAATCAAGGGTGGTTATTACCCCTGAGCATGCCAAGCGTTTATTGGGCGCTTTAAATGATAACATTCAAAAGTACGAACAGGCGCACGGGCCTATTAAAGAATCGAACCAAGCTCCCCAATTTCCAATGAATTTTGGTGGTGCAATGGGCGAGGCTTAAAAGTACGTTATTCTAAACATGAACGTCATCC
>Ga0256839_1000592_pt1 | contig 46631 bp, 46 predicted proteins | sample 354166metaG_FD_185968 | JGI IMG/M metagenome (GOLD analysis project Ga0256839, IMG submission 185968) | Hydrothermal vent microbial communities from Mid Atlantic Ridge, Atlantic Ocean - 354-166 | ecosystem: Environmental > Aquatic > Marine > Hydrothermal vents | place: Atlantic Ocean: Mid... | reverse complement strand
ACGCCGATGAGCCCGGTGCGGGCATTGGGCGCACCGCAGACCACCTGCACCTCCTGCGCCTCGCCGTCGCTCCAGGCCTCGACCCGGCACAGGCGCAGCCGGTCGGCATTGGGGTGCTGCCTGGCCTCGATCACCCGGCAGATGGTGAAGGCCGCGAGCGCCTCGGCCGGGTTCTCGACACCCTCGACCTCGAGGCCCAGGTCGGTCAGCGCCTCGGTGATTTCATCGACCGTGGCCTCGGTTTCGAGGTAATCCTTGAGCCAGGAGAGCGTGAATTTCATGTCAGCCGTTCCTTGTTGTCTTGTCTGGCGCGGTCGCTCCATGCCCGAGGGAGGGCAGCGCCCGGCCCCGGGAGGGGGCGAATGCGCCCTCCCGTTGGGAGGGTCGGGCGCGGCCCGGTGATGCCGGCCAACCGGGCGAAAAACGGGGCGCAGCAGGGGCGCCCGCCCCGTGGGAGCGGTTCGGGCGCTGCCCGGCAAGCCGGGCGGGAGCGGGCCCCGCACTCACCCGCTCAGCCCCCCGTGCAGGCTGGGCACCTGCAAGGCGCCGAAGCCGTAATGGCGCAGCCAGCGCAAGTCGCTGTCGAAGAAGGCACGCAGGTCGGGGATGCCGTATTTCAGCATCGCCAGCCGGTCGATGCCCAGCCCGAAGGCAAAGCCCTGCCAGGCGTCGGGGTCCACACCGGCAGCCTGCAGCACCTTCGGGTGCACCATGCCGCTTCCCAGGATCTCCATCCAGTCGTCGCCCTCGCCCACCTTGAGCTGCCCGCCCTGCCAGGAACAGCGCAGGTCCACCTCGGCGCTGGGCTCGGTAAAGGGGAAGTGCGAGGCACGGAAGCGCAGCTCCACCTCATCGACCTCGAAGAAGGCGCGGCAGAATTCCTCCAGCACCCATTTCAGGTTGGCCATCGAAATGTCGCGGTCGATCGCCAGCCCTTCGACCTGGTGGAACATCGGCGTGTGGGTCTGGTCGTAGTCCGAACGATAGACGCGCCCAGGCGCGATGACGCGGATCGGGGCGCCGTGCTTTTCCATGGCGCGGATCTGCACCGGGCTGGTATGGGTGCGCAGCACGTGCGGCGCCCGCTCGTCGCCGGCGTCGCGGTGCATGTAGAAGGTGTCGAACTCCTGGCGCGCCGGGTGGTGCGGGGGGATGTTCAGCGCGTCGAAGTTATACCAGTCGGTCTCGATCTGCGGGCCTTCGGCGACGGCGAAGCCGAGATCGGCGAAGATCGCGATGATCTCCTCCGTTACCTGGCTGATCGGGTGCACGCTGCCCTGCGGGCGCGGACGGCCGGGCAGGGTGACATCGAGCCATTCGCCGGCCAGCCGCTCCTCGAGTGCCGCATCGGCGAGCGCGGCCTTTTTCGCGGCCAGGGCTGCGTTGATCTCGTCCTTCAGCGCGTTCAGCTTCGGGCCGACCTTCCTGCGTTCCTCGGGGCTCATCCGCCCCAGTTCGCGCATCTTCAGGCTGATCTCTCCCTTCTTGCCGACGGCGGCCAGCCGGAGCACCTCAAGCGCGTCCTCGTCGCCCGCCGCGGCAATCGCCGAAAGGTATTTCTGCCTCAGATCGTCCATTTCGATCCCCTGTTTCCGGCCCCTGTTTCCGGTGCCCGTTCCTGCTACCACACGAGCGCTTGAAGGCAAGAAGCCGCGAGACCTTCGAAAAGGTCCGCGGCTTCCCTGGATTTCTTTCCCGTGGGGAAAAGCTTACGCGAGCGCGGCCTTCGCCTTGTCGACGATGGCGTCAAACGCCTCTGGCTCGTGCACGGCGAGATCGGCGAGCACCTTGCGGTCCACCTCGATCCCGGCCCTGGACAGCCCGTTGATGAAGCGCGAATAGGTCAGCGCCTCGTCGCGCGCGCGCACGGCGGCGTTGATCCGCTGGATCCACAGCGCGCGGAAATTGCGCTTGCGCTGCTTGCGGTCGCGGGTTGCATACTGGTTGGCCTTGTCCACCGCCTGCCTGGCAACGCGGAAGCTGCGGCTGCGGGCGCCGTAGTAGCCCTTGGCGGCCTTCAGCACCTTCTTGTGACGCCGGTGGGTGACGGTTCCGCCCCTGGTCCTTGACATCTCTCAGCCCTCCTCAGCGATCATACGGCATGTAGGACTTGGCCAGCTTGGCATCGGGCGCCGAAAGCGTGTTCGTCCCGCGGGCATTGCGGATGAACTTGTTCGTGCGCTTGATCATGCCGTGGCGCTTGCCGGCCTGGGCGGCCATGACCTTGCCGGTCGCGGTGACCTTGAAGCGCTTCTTGGCGCTGGACTTGGTTTTCATCTTCGGCATTTCCGTGCTCCTTCCCGGATCGGTTCCTGCGCGACTCGGCATGCCTTCGGCCGGCCGCGCATTGCGGACCACGGGCGTATAGGGCGCAGGCCGCGTTCTGGCAAGAGGAAAACACACCACCCGGTGGCCGGGGCCGTTCAGGGCAGGAGCCTCGTCACCACGCCGCCGATCACCTGGGGCAGGGTCTCGAAACTGTAGCCGCCGGGCTGTCGGCTGGCGGCCCAGGCGATCATGCCGCCGCCGAGGGTAAAGAGAAGCAGCGCCGTGCGCGGCGCGCGCCCGGAGGAGAAGGCGCCGATCAGGGACGGAACGCCCAGAACCGAGATCGCGATTCCGATGACCAGGATGGTATCGTAATCCAAGGCTGCTTCTCCAGCTGCATGCCCTCTCCGCGCCGCCGCTTCGGCATTCGCGTCCGAATCGCGCTCATCGCCTGCCGCCGCGCGCCCTGCGCGCTGCCCGGCCCCCAGCCCGCCTTCTCGTGCCTTCCGGTTCCGGCTTCCGATCGCCCGGCCGACAGCACGGGCGCCAGCCGAGCCTACTCGGGGTCACGGCTGAAAATCAAGCTTTCGTCGCAGGGCGCCACGCGCAGGATGTTGGTGGAGCCCGGTTGGTTGAACGGGATGCCCGCGGTGACGACGATCCGCTCCGTCGGCGCGGCGAACCCGTCGGCACAGACCGCGCGCACCGCGTTCACCACCGCCATCTTGAAGCGCTCGACCTCTCCGGTCATGACGCAGTGCAGCCCCCAGCTGAGCGCGAGGCGGCGTGCCGTGCCACGGCGCGAGGTGAGCGCCACGATCGGGACATGCGGTCGCTCCCGGGCAGTAAGCAGCGCCGTGGTGCCGCTTTCCGAGTAACAGCAGATCGCCTTGATGTCGGTGGTCTCGGCGATCTCGCGCGCCGCCGACACGATCGCATCGGCGATGGTTTCCTTGTGCCCGGCGCGGCTGGCCTCGATGATCTCGCGGTAGGTGGGGTCGCTTTCGACTTCGCGCGCGACATTGTCCATGGTGGTCACCGCCTCGACCGGGAACTGGCCGGCGGCGCTTTCGGCCGAGAGCATCACCGCATCGGCCCCTTCGTAGATCGCCGCCGCCACATCCGAAACCTCGGCGCGCGTCGGCATCGGGCTTTCGATCATGCTTTCGAGCATCTGGGTCGCCACGATCACCGGCTTGGCCGCCGCCCGGCAGGCGCGCACCAGGCGTTTCTGGATCGGCGGCACGTTCTGCACCGGCAGTTCCACGCCAAGGTCTCCGCGCGCCACCATGATGCCGTCGGAAACCTCCAGGATGTCGTCGAATGCCCTGACGGCGGCCGGCTTCTCGATCTTGGCCAGGATCGCGGCGCGTCCGGCCACCAGCTCGCGCGCCTCTTCCACGTCCTCGCGCCGCTGCACAAAGGACAGGGCCAGCCAGTCCACGCCAAGCTCGCAGACGAATTCCAGGTCGCGCCGGTCCTTCTCCGACAGCGCCGCCAGCGGCAGCACCACGTCGGGCACGTTGACCCCCTTGCGGTTGGAAATCACCCCGCCGACTTCGACCTCGCAATCGGCAAAATCGGCACCGCAGTCGCGCACCAGCAGGCGGATCTTGCCGTCGTTCACCAGCAGATGCGCGCCCGGCCTGAGGGCTGCAAAGATTTCCGGGTGCGGCAGGTTCACGCGGCGCGAATCGCCTTGCGCCGCGTCCAGGTCCAGCCGGAAGGGCTGGCCCTCGACCAGCCGTTCCTCGCCCCGGGCGAAGACGCCGACGCGCAGCTTCGGCCCCTGCAGGTCGGCCAGGATCGCGATCGGGCGGCCGGTTTCCTCCTCGACCCGGCGGATGATCGCGTGGCGGGCGCGAATCTCGTCGTGGCTGCCGTGGCTCATGTTCAGGCGGAACACGTCGGCCCCGGCTTCGAACAGGGCGCGGATGGTGTCGTAGTCGTCGGAAGCCGGACCCAGGGTCGCGACGATCTTCACGTTGCGGTGCCGTCTCATCCTGCCTGCCCTTTCGCCGCCCTGCCCTTTCGCCGCCCTGCCCGCCTTCCTCCGGCCGGGCGCGGCGGCCGCCCCCCGGCGCGCCACCCCGTCGGGCGCCCTGTCAGCGGTCACGGCCGACGGTCGGTGGTATGCCGCATATTCCCGCCTGCCGCAAGCAGCCGCCGGCACCCGCCCTTCCCCGCTCTGGCATCGCCGCCGCGGATTGAATATGCAGGAGCGAATCCGAATACCCGCAGCGGGATGACGGCACCGGATGACGGAAAGAGCCCATGAGATCATCGGCGCCGACCGGCCCTCGCGCTGGCTGATCACCTGCGATCATGCCAGCAATTTCGTGCCGCCCGAAGTGAACGGCGGCGACCTGGGCCTGCCGGCGCGCGACATGGAACGCCACATCGCCCACGACATCGGCGCCGCCGGGGTGACGCGCCACCTGGCCGAGCGGCTGCAGGCCCGCGCGCTCCTGTCGCGGTTTTCGCGGCTGGTGATCGACCCGAACCGGGGCGAGGATGACCCGACCCTGGTGATGAAGCTCTACGACGGCACCATCATCCCCGCCAACCGGCACGTGGATCAGGCCGAGATCGCCCGCCGCCTGAACGCCTGGCACCGACCCTATCACGCGGCCTATGCGAAGCTGGCCGCCGCCCGCCCCGACACGGTGATCGTGGCGGTCCACAGCTTCACGCCGCGGCTGAACGGGCGCGCGCCCCGGCCCTGGCATGTGGGCCTGCTCTACGCCGAGCGCGACCCCCGCCTGGCGCGCCCGCTGCTGGAGCGCCTGCGCGCCGAGCCCGATCTGTGCGTGGGCGAAAACGAACCCTACGCCGGCCATCTGCCCGGCGATTCCATCGACCGCCACGCGCTGCAGACGGGCCGGCCCAACGTGCTGATCGAACTGCGCCACGATCTGATCAAGACCGAGGCCGGGCAGCGCGAATGGGCCGAGCGGCTGGCGCCGATGCTTACCGGTGTGCTAGAAAACGGCGATTTCTGAAAGGATGTGACCGATGGACGACCAGACCCGTATCGAACTGGAGGCCGCCGCCTTCCGCCGGCTGCGCAGGCACCTGATGGAAGATCGCCCCGACGTGCAGAACATCGACCTGATGAACCTGGCCGGCTTCTGCCGCAACTGCCTGAGCCGCTGGTATCAGGAAGCCGCCGCCGAACGCGGCATCGAGATGGGCAAGGCCGAGGCGCGCGAAATCTTCTACGGCATGCCCTACGACGACTGGAAGGCGCGCTACCAGACCGAGGCCGGCCCCGAAAAACAGGCCGCCTTCGAAAAGGCCTTCGCCGAGAACGTGCTGAAGAAGGGCTGAGAGGGCCGCGCCGCAGCCCCCAAGGGCAGGAGACGCCGGATGCGGGCAATGGTTCTCGAGCGCGCGGGCGATCCGCTGGTCCTGTGCAACCTGCCCCGCCCCGAACCGGGGCCGGGCGAGGTGCTGGTCCGCATCGAGGCCTGCGGCGTGTGCCGCACCGACCTGCACATCGCCGACGGAGAGCTGGCCGATCCCGCCCTGCCGCTGGTGCCCGGCCACGAGATCGTCGGCCGCGTCGCGGCCACGGGCACCGGGGTGAGCGACCTGCGCGCCGGGCAGCGCGTCGGCGTGCCCTGGCTGGGCCGGACCTGCGGGCACTGCCGCTACTGCCGCACGGGGCGCGAAAACCTGTGCGATGTGCCCGAATTCACCGGCTATACCCGCAATGGCGGCTATGCCGAATACTGCACCGCCGATGCCCGCTACGCCTTCGCCCTGCCGGAGGAGGCCGACCCGGTGGCGCTGGCCCCGCTCATGTGCGCGGGGCTGATCGGCTGGCGCAGCTTCTCGCTGGCCGGAAGCGACGCCATCGAACGGCTCGGCCTCTACGGCTTCGGCGCCGCCGCCCACATCCTGTGCCAGATCGCCACCCGGAAGGGAATCGAGGTGCTGGCCTTCACCCGCGACGGCGACCGCGCGGCGCAGGACTTCGCCCGCCGCCTCGGCGCATCCTGGGCGGGCGGCTCGGGCGAGGCCTCGCCGAAACCGCTGGACGCGGCCATCATCTTCGCCCCCGTCGGCGCGCTGGTGCCCAGGGCGCTCAGGGAGGTGCGCAAGGGCGGCCGCGTGGTCTGCGGCGGCATCCACATGAGCGACATCCCCACCTTTCCCTATGCCGACCTGTGGGAGGAACGGCAGATCCTGTCGGTGGCCAACCTCACCCGTGCCGATGGCGAGGCCTTCTTCCCCCAGGCCGCGGCCGCCGGGGTGCGCACCGAAACGGCGCCCTACCCGCTCGAACAGGCCAATGCCGCGCTGGACGACCTGCGCGCGGGCCGGCTGCAGGGGGCCGCCGTCCTGGTGCCGTGAGCGCCGGTCACGGCCCGCGCCCCGAGCGGGCAGCCACACGCGGCGCGCTCACGCGCAGGCGCGGGCGCCTGTGGGGCGGGAACGCTCAGATTGCCGACTTCCGGCTCTCCTCCAGGTAGATCTCGCGCAGCCGCGTGGCCACCGGCCCCGGCGTGCCGTCGCCCAGCTTCGCCCCGTCCACCTCGACCACCGGCATCACGAAGGTGCTGGCCGAGGTGATGAAGGCCTCGTCCGCCCCTTGCGCCTCTTCGATGGTGAAGGGCCGCTCCTCGACCTCCATCTGCGCCTCGCGCGCGAACCGCAGCACGGCGGCGCGGGTGATGCCGTGCAGGATATCGCTGGACAGGTTGCGGGTGATGATCCGCCCGCCCTTCACGATATAGGCGTTGTTCGAGGTGCCCTCGGTCACCAGCCCGTCCTCGACCAGCCAGGCGTCGTCGCAGCCCGCCTTCTTCGCCGCCATCTTGCCCATCGACGGATAGAGCAGCTGCACCGTCTTGATGTCGCGCCGGCCCCAGCGGATGTCGGGGATCGAGATCACCCTGATCCCCCTTTTCGCCGCCGGGTTGTCGGCAAGGCCGGGCCTGGACTGGGTGAACAGAACCACGGTCTGCGGCGTCGTCTCGGGGTCGGGAAAGACGAAATCGCGGTCGGCGGGCGCGCCGCGGGTGACCTGCAGGTAGATCATGCCCTCGTCCAGCGCATTGCGGCGCACCAGTTCGCGGTGGATTGCCAGCAGATCGGCCACCGGCATCGGCATCTCCATGTCGAGCTCCTTCAGCGAACGCTCCAGCCGCGCCGCGTGGCCGTCGAAATCGATCAGCTTGCCACCCAACACGCTGGTCACCTCGTAAACCCCGTCGGCCATCAGGAAGGCGCGATCGAAGATCGAGACCTTCGCCTCCTCCTCCGGCAGATAGTCGCCGTTCAGGTAAACGGTGCGGGTCATGGCGGTCTCCCTATCCCCAGAGTGCCGCGCCCGGCGGATGCACCCCGGCCGCGTCGAATGTCAAAGCGTCGTCCCGGTCTTCGGCCAGAAGCAGCGGCCCGTCAAGGTCCACCACATCGGCGCCCTGGGCCACCAGCGTGGCCGGGGCCATCGCCAGCGACGAGCCGACCATGCAGCCGACCATGATCCCGAACCCCTCCGCCCGCGCCGCCTCGCGCAGCGCCAGCGCCTCGGTCAGCCCGCCGGTCTTGTCGAGCTTGATGTTCACCGCGTCATACTTGCCGCGCAGCCCCGGCAGGGAGGCCAGGTCATGGCAGCTCTCGTCGGCGCAGACGGGCACCAGCCTTTCCATTTCCGCAAGCGCATCATCCGCGCCCGCCGGCAGGGGCTGCTCCACCAGCGCCACGCCCAGGCGCAGCAGATGCGGGGCGAGGTCGGCATAGACCTCGGCGCTCCAGCCCTCGTTGGCATCGACGATGATGCGCGCATCCGGCGCCCCGCGCCGCACCGCCTCCAGCCGGGGCATGTCGTCGGACGTGCCCAGCTTGATCTTCAGCAGCGGCCGGTGCGCGTTGCGCGCGGCCTGCGCGCGCATGGCTCCGGGGCTGTCCAGAGACAGCGTGTAGGCCGTGACCACCGGCCGCGGCGCGGCCAGCCCCGCCAGCTCCCACACCCGCCGCCCGGCGCGCTTCGCCTCCAGATCCCATAGCGCGCAATCCACCGCGTTGCGCGCCGCCCCCGGCGGCAGCGCCTCCTGCAACGCCACCCGGTCGATGCCGCCGGGCAGCCCGGCAATCTGCGCCTCCACGCTCTCCAGCGTCTCGCCATAGCGTACATAGGGCACGCATTCGCCCCGCCCGCGATGCGCCCCGTCCGAAACATGCACCGTCAGCACCCTGGCCTCGCTGCGCGACCCGCGCGAGATGGTGAACACCTCGGCCAGCCGGAACACGTCGCGTGTCACCGAAATTTCCACGTACCACCTCTTCATCTTGCCCGAAATACTCCCGCCGGAGGCTCCCGCCCCCCGCCACCCGCGCACCGGCCTCAGACAGCTTCCAGCGCATCCACCAGCCGCCCCGCCCCGTGCCGGAACGGATCCACCGCCGGCAGGCCCATGCGGGCCTCGATCCCGGCAAGGTAGTCCAGCGCCTCCTGCTCGCCCAGCGCTTTCGTATTGACCGAAATCCCGACAACCTTGCAGGCCGGGTTGGCCACCTGCGCAATCGGCAGCGCCAGATCGCGCAGCTGCTCCAGCGAGGGCAGCCCGTAGCCGGGCAGGCCGCGCATGTGGCTGCGCGTCGGCTCGTGGCACAGGATCAGGGCATCGGGCTGGCCGCCGTGGATCAGCGCCATGGTGACCCCGGAATAGGACACGTGAAACAGGCTGCCCTGGCCCTCGATCAGATCCCAGTGGTCGTCGTCGTTGTCGGGGGTCAGCCATTCCACCGCCCCGGCCATGAAATCGGCGACCACCGCATCGAGCGGCACGCCGGATCCGGTGATCAGGATCCCCGTCTGGCCGGTGGCGCGGAAGGTGGCCTTCAGGCCCCGACGCATCATTTCGGCCTCCATCGCCAGCGCGGTGTACATCTTGCCCACCGAGCAGTCGGTGCCCACCGCAAGGCAGCGTTTGCCCGCGCGCCTGCGCCCGTTGGCGATCGGATATCGCTCCCCGGGCAGGCGCACATCGTGCAGCCGGCACCCGTTGGCCCTGGCCGCGGCGGCAAGATCCGCCTCGTCGCGCAGCAGGTTGTGCAGCCCCGAAGCCAGGTCGAAACCCGCCTCCAGCGCTTCCAGCAGCACCGCCTTCCAGGCCTCCGAGAACACGCCGCCTCGGTTGGCCACCCCGATCACCAGCGTCTTCGCGCCGGCCGCCTTCGCTTCCTCCAGCGTCATGTCGGGAAGGCCCACACCGGCGCCGCAGCCGGGCAGGCGGAACTGCCCCACCGCGTCGCCGGGGCGCCAGTCCCGGATGCCCTGCGCCACCTTGGCGGCCAGCTGGTCGGGCGCATCGCCCAGAAACAGGAGATAGGGTTTCCCGATCATCATCGTCGCTCCCCCCTGAAAGACTGTCGAATGATGCCGGATTCTGCCGGAGAGATGCTCCCGACCCTGCGCAACAAGGCGCCGAAAAAGCAATCTTCTTCCGCAATCTTCGAGATGAGCAGAAGATTGTTCCATCCGCGCGCCGGCTGCGAAAAGGCCCCTGGCCGCCGCGCGCTCTGCGTCGCGGCATCGTTTCTGCGGCAGCAAAACGCGCTTGCGGCCGGATGCGCAATATTCTATCGCTGTCGCGCAACACCGTGAAACATCGTTACAAGGCCACGCCATGAGCTTTCGCATCCAGCCCACGCCGCCCGCCCGCCCCAACCGCTGCCAGCTGTTCGGCCCCGGCTCGCGCCCGGCGATCTTCGAAAAGATGGCGGCCAGCGACGCCGACGTGATCAACCTCGACCTGGAAGACAGCGTGGCGCCCGACGACAAGGCAGAGGCGCGCCGGAACGTCATCCAGGCGATCGGCGACATCGACTGGAACAGCAAGCACCTGAGCGTGCGCATCAACGCCCTTGATACGCCATACTGGTATCAGGATGTGGTGGGCCTCTTGGAAAACGCCTCCGACAGGCTGGACCAGATCATGATCCCGAAGGTGGGCTGTGCCGCCGACATCTACGCGGTGGACGCGCTGGCAAGCGCGGTCGAAGCCGCCCGGGGCCGCAGCAAGCCCATCGCATTCGAGGTGATCATCGAAAGCGCCGCCGGCCTATCCAACGTGCAGGAGATCGCCGCCGCCAGCCCGCGGCTTCAGGCGATGAGCCTGGGCGCGGCCGATTTCGCCGCCTCCATGGGCATGCAGACAACCGGCATCGGCGGCACCCAGGAAAACTACTACATGATCCACGAAGGCCGGAAATACTGGGGCGATCCCTGGCACTGGGCGCAGACCGCCATCGTCGCCGCCTGCCGCAGCCACGGCGTGCTGCCGGTGGACGGCCCGTTCGGAGACTTCTCGGACGACGAGGGCTTCATCGCCCAGGCGCGCCGCGCGGCCACGCTGGGGATGGTCGGCAAATGGGCCATCCACCCCAGGCAGGTGGCGCTGGCAAACGAGGTGTTCACCCCCTCGCCCGAGCAGGTGGCCGAAGCCCGCGAAATCCTCGCCGCAATGGAAAGGGCGAAGGCCGAAGGCGCCGGCGCCGCCGTCTACAAGGGCCGCCTGGTGGACATCGCCAGCATCCGCCAGGCCGAGGTGATCGTGCGCCAGGCCGAGATGATCCCGGGCCGCTGAACCGGCGGGCCGGAACGCTCAGCCCGGCAGCTCGACCCAGACCCCGTGGCACCGGACGAAGGCGGGTTCTTCCAGGCTGAGCTCCGTATAGGTGATGATCGCCTCCGGCCTGCGGCAGACAAACGACCGCCCGAGAAGATCCCGCGCCCGATGGACCCTCCCCGCCCCCGGTCCGAAGGCGATCGTCTGATCCGGCGCCAGCAGCAGATCTGCCCCGGGCAGCCCGCCGCCCAGCGCCCCGGCCCTGATGAGGACCGGCTGCGCGTCCGGATGGCGGCGAAGGAACTCCTCGTCCAGTATGGCCCGCCTGACCGAGCGGATCGGCAGGAATCGCCCGTCCCGGATCCGGACCCGGTCTCCCTTGCGCAGGGTCTGGGCCGGAAAATCGCCGAACGCGGTCTGCACCGGAGTCATCGGACCCAGCCCCGTCGGCCCCTGCGGCAATTGCCCGTCCTGTAGCGACAGGGAATTTTCGGACGGCACGGCCGGCTCCTGGCCGGCGATCCTGAACCGGCGAGGGCGCGCGCGCTCCGCGGCAGCGATTTCATGCAAGAGTGTGGCAGTCATCGTTTTCATGTCTTTCGCTCCATGCCCGGCAGCACCCCCGCTGCCGGATGATCCCGTTCATCCCCAACCACCTTCCCGCCGATCGCCCCGGGCAGAGCCGCAATCGCGGCGGCAGGCATCCCCGGCCCGGCAACTTCCCCGCGAACCTGTCGGAAATGGGGTCGCCCCGCCCCGAAAAAGGCGATTTCAGGATAAAATGGAGACACCGGAAAATCCCGGAATCGGGCCTGTATTTGCCGGCATCGAAACAATCATCCGCGCCGCTCCGGCAAGCTCTCCCCTCCCTGCACAATCGGGGAGGAACTGTTCTTTCCGGCACGACATTCCCGCTCCGCCGCCGGGATTGAATTGTGGCGATTTGCGCATCCCGCATCTTCCCTGCACCGGCAACAGACTGTTTCCATGTAATTTTTCCAGAATTCCACCTCCCGCCGCACGCCTGCGGCCGCCGGAACGCGCCCTGCACCGCCTCCGCGGCCGCGCCGATTCGCACATTCTTCGCGCGCCTTCCCCCGCCGGGATATCCGGCGGCGCCTGCCGGAGGCCGGTATTCCTTGCCTGCCGGTCCTTTATATTCTATTTGGTGAATATCTTCGGCATCGCTCGGAACAGCGCCGCCAGGCCGGCCGCCGCATCGGCCGCATCGCCGCACCGAAGGGGGCGCACCGAAAGGGGCGCACCAAAGGGGGAAAAGGGGGACAGGATGAAGGACAGGATACTCGCACAGCTCAGCCGGATCGGCGTGCCGGGCGCCGGGAGCGGCGCCGGGAACGACATCGTGTCCGCCGGCCTCGTCTCCGAGGTGAACATTGACGGCGGCCGGGTTGTCCTTTCCCTGCGCCCGCCGCGCGGAATGAACGGCGCGCTCGCCGAACTCAGGACACGGGCGGAAGCCGCGCTGCGCGAACTGGACGGGGTGGAAACCGTCCTGGTGGCGCTGGGCCCGCCGGCAGAAACGGCTGGTAGAACGCCCCCAACGGCCGGTGGAACGCCCCCCCCGCCCCCGCCGCGCCGCAAGCCTACCCTGCCCAGAGGCCCCGACCGGCCCGTGGGCCCCGACATGCGCCCCGACAAGGCGGCGATCCCCGGCGTCAACGCCATCCTGGCGGTGGCCTCGGGCAAGGGCGGCGTCGGGAAATCGACCACCTCGGTCAACCTGGCGCTGGGGCTGCGCGCCCTGGGGCTGAAGGTGGGGCTGCTGGATGCCGACATCTACGGCCCCTCGATCCCGCGGCTGATGGGCATCACCGAGCGCCCGGCGATCGAGAACGACCGGATCGTGCCGATCGAGCAGTATGGCACCAAGGTGATGTCGATGGGTTTCCTCATCGACGAGGATTCGCCGGTGATCTGGCGCGGGCCGATGATCATGTCGGCGCTGATGCAGCTGGTGAACGAGGTCGAATGGGGCGATCTCGACGTGCTGGTGCTCGACATGCCGCCGGGCACGGGAGACGCGCAGCTGACCATGGCCCAGCAGGTGCCGCTGACCGGCTCGGTGATCGTCTCGACCCCGCAGGATCTGGCGCTGATCGACGCGCGCCGCGGGCTCAAGATGTTCAAGAACGTCGATGTGCCGGTGTTCGGAATCATCGAGAACATGAGCAGCTTCATCTGCCCTCACTGCGGCGAAACCTCCGAAATCTTCGGCCACGGCGGCGCCCGGCAGGAGGCGGACCGGCTCGGCGTCACTTTCCTGGGCGCGGTGCCGCTGCACATGGACATCCGGCGCTTTTCCGACGAAGGGCGCCCGGTGGTGATCGCCGAGCCGGACGGGCCGCATGCGAAGATCTACCGCGACATCTCCCTGAAGGTCGCCGCCCTGCTGGAGCCGGAGGAGGAGGACGACGACTGACCGCCGCCTGAACCCGCCCGCCGGGGCGAACCGCGGCCGGGCAGCGGGTGGAGGGAGCGGAGCGGCGGGCCCCCGCACCCCGCTCCCCCGGGGCCGCATCCCCGGAAAGGGAGCCGAAGGGAAGGGCGCCGAAGCGGTGCATGGCGGCGCATGAGGGCGCACGACACGGAAAGCCCCGCGCGCGGCGGGGCCTTCCTGCCCGCCCTTCTTCCGGCGGGCGGCAACCGGGCCACGCCCGCATGATCACTCGCGCATGATCAGCCATTCCATCGCCTTGATGCCGACAATCCCGCCGATGACGATGAACACGACCGCAATCAGCGACCCGGCTGCGAGTGTTGAAATCCCGGTCAGCCCCTGACCGATGGTGCAGCCCAGCGCCAGCACCCCGCCGACCCCCATCAGCGCCGCGCCGAACAGGTTGCGCCCGGTGTCTCCGACATCGGAGAATGTCGCCCAGCGGAAGCTGCGCGACGACAGCGCCCCGGCAAGGGCGCCCAGAAGCGCCCCCAGAAGCGTCACCACGCCGAAGCCCGGCGCGCCGAGAGCGGAATAGCGCATCAGGTAATCCATGGTATCGCCGGTCGGACGCACGTAGCTGAGCGAGATCAGAGGCACCGGCACATCGGCGAAATCGTCCTGTGCCAGCCCGGTCAGCAGCCAGCCGGCCAGCACCGTGACGGCGATGCCGACACCGGCGATCAGATGGCTGGGCGAGTTGCGGAATCCGGCATCCCGCAGACAGAAGAACAGGAGCCCGGCGACGCACACCGCGAGCACGATGATCGTGCCCGTTCCGGCGCTCAGCCCCGTGGCCGCCGCGAGAAGCTCTCCCATGCTCTGGGTTTCGAAACCCGCATCGCCAAGATTGATCGTCGAGGGGCTGAACAGCGCAACGCGCGTCGGCGCGATGAGCCCGCCGATGGTCATGTAGGCGAACAGCCCGATCACGATCAGGATGACCAGAGAGCGCAGGTCGCCGCCGCCGGCACGCACCAGGTTCCTGGACACGCAACCGCCCCCGAACACCATGCCGATGCCGAACAGCAGCCCGCCCACCGCATTGCCGAGCCAGCCGAAATTCGGCGCCAGATACATGGAGCCGCCGAAATCGGCGACACCCATGCGCTGCATCGCGTAAACCCCGACCATCGTGATGGCGATGGCCAGCATCCAGGAACGGAAGCGCCGCCAGTCGCCGAAGGACAGGATGTCGGACAGCGCACCCATGGTGCAGAAGTTCGTCCGCTGCACGATGAAGCCGAACACGAACCCGATCAGCAGCCCGCCCCAGCCGATGTAGAAGGCCGGCGACTCGATGATCATTTCTCTCCAGGTTTCCAGCATGATCCTTCCCCGTCTGGTAACGATGCCGCCCGACGGTCGCGCCCGGATCGGGCGGCCTCCGGTCTGACAGACATCTGCATGAATTAGCATGTGAGCGGATGTCAGGCAAAGACTATCGCCCGCAAGCCGGCCACGGCCCGCCCGGCACCCGGGCCGGATTCAGAGGCTCTCGCGCGCCGTCAGCCCCATGGAAAAGACCGACTGATCGTGTTCCGAGAACCAGCGCAGCCTGTCGCGCAGCTCCACCACCGAGCCGATGATGATCATCGCCGGCCCCTCGAAACCTTCGCGCATCGCCGTCTCGTGCAGGGAGCCCACCGTGCAGACCGCCACACGCTGGCTGGCACGGGTGCCGTTGTCGATTATCGCCGCCGGCATTTCCGGATCGGCGCCGCGGGCGACGAACTGCCCGGACAGCTCGTCGAGGCTCGACAGCCCCATGTAGACGGCCACCGTCTGATTCGGGCGCAGCAGCACGTCCCAGTCGAGCCCCAGCACCCCGTTGCGGCCGTGCGCGGTGACGAACACGCAGGCCTGGGCGTGGTCGCGATGGGTCAGCGGGATGCCGGCGTAGGAAGCACAACCCGCCGCGGCGGTGATCCCCGGCACCACCTGGAAGGGAATGCCGTGCCCGGCCAGGGTCTCGATCTCCTCGCCGCCGCGGCCGAAGATGAACGGATCTCCCCCCTTCAGCCGCAGCACCCTCTTGCCCTCCTTCGCCAGCCGCACCAGAAGGGCGCCGATCTCTTCCTGGCTCAGCGTGTGGCGGCTGGGCAGCTTGCCCACGTAGATGCGCTCGGCGTCGCGGCGCACCAGCTCCAGGATATCCTTGCCCACCAGCCGGTCATACAGAACGACATCGGCGCGCTGCATCAGGCGCAGCGCGCGGAAGGTCAGCAGATCCGGGTCGCCGGGGCCGGCGCCCACCAGATAGACCTCGCCGCCCAGATAGCCCGCTTCGCCGTCGTCGGCGTCCAGTTCCGCGTGGATGTGCCTGGCCGCTCCCTCGGCATCGCCGGCCAGGAACAGATCGCCGGCCGGCCCGTCAATGGTCCGCTCCCAGAAGCGGCGGCGGGCACGGCTGCTGCCGAGGCGCGCCATCACCCGGTCGCGGAACCGGCCCATGAATTCGGCCATCCGCCCGTAGGCGGGCGGCAGCTGGCTCTCGATCCGGGCCCGCAGGATGCGGGCGATGATCGGCGCCGCGCCGCCCGAGGAAATCGCCACCACCAGCGGCGAGCGGTCCACCACCGAAGGCGTGATGAAGTCGCAGTATTCCGGCACGTCGGCCACGTTCGACAGCACGCCGGCGGCGCGGGCGGCATCGGCCAGCCGCCGGTCGCGCCGTTCGTCCTCGGCGGCGCCATAGGCAACCACCGCGCCCGCAATGTCCTCGGGCCGGAATTCCCGGGCGTGGTGATGCAGCCGCGCATGCACCAGCAGGTCGCGGAACTCGTCCTCGGCGGGGGCCGGATCGAACAGATGCACCTCGGCCCCGGCAGCCAGCGCGCGTTCGGCCCGGCGTGCGGCGACCGTGGTGCCGCCGTCGATCACGACCTTCCGGTTCCGAACGTCGAGAAATATCGGCAGATGGTCCATGAAGCGCCCCTTCCTTCGGATGATCAGCGCTCAGCCGGCGCGGTTGTCTTCGGCCCAGGCGGCCATCTGCCGCGCCAGCTGCGCCGCACCGGCCGGGTCCATGTCCACGATGGTGATCCGCCTGCCCTCGCGCAGCACCAGACGCAGCATCTTCAGCCCGCTTTCGAAGGCGACATCCTTGAGCACCGCGCGCCGCCCGAAGGGCAGCTCGATCTCGGCGATGTCGGTGGTGGTTTCCTCACCCATAGCGCAACCCGCGCGAGAAGGCGGCCTCCAGCTTCCATTCCCACTTCCGCGGAGTATCGCGGTAGTCCGGCTTGATGTCGAATTCCAGATGCATCAGCCCGCTTTCGCCGGCGTGCGCCACCAGCTCGAGCAGCTTGTCGAAGCTGTCCACTTCAGGGTGCTGGATGATGAGATCGCTCAGTTTCGCCATGGATCAACTCCCCGGAATGCGGTTGTGGAAACGGATCCGATAGACAAGGCGGCGGCTTCCGCCCCCCGCCCGGCCCTGATCGAACCCGCTCCGGTCATGCAACGAATTGTTGCAGAGAATACCCTGCCCGGCGGCCATTTTCACCCGCATCACGAGCGGATCCCCCGCCCCCAGGATCTCGGCCAGCGCCGCAACCGCTTCCCGCGTCAGAGGATCGTCGCGCCATGCGATCGAGCGGCTGCGGGCGGTATAGCGCATTTCCAGCGCCCCGCCCGCCGGGTCGAAGGAGAACACCGGCCCGATGCTGGCCGGGCGCAGCCTGCCGTCCGGCTCGCGGTTTTCCGGAATGGTCATTGCCGCCGGGTGCATCAGGGCGCGGATGTAGTCCGGGTTGCGGTCGCGCAGCCGGATATAGGCGATTTCCGGATCGAGAAAACGGTTTTCCCCGCCGTCGTCGGCCGGGCGCACGCAGTGCAGCACCATGGCCCGGATCTTCTGCCCGGGCGGATTGTAATAGCCGTCGGTGTGCCAGTTCATCGGCCGGCGCGAATAGGGGATGTAGCCACGCTGGCCGGCGGCCTCGGAAACCCGCAGCGCCACGATCCCCCCGCGCCCGGCCGAGCGGTGGCGCTCGGCGATCCGCAGCCCCATGGCCCGGGCGAACCCCAGAAGCTGGTCGCGCACCGCCTCGTCGTCTGCAGCCATGTCGGCAGCCTGATACAGGGCGGCATTGGTCAGCCGGCAGCGCCGGCACAGCTCCCGGCGCTCGGAATCGGAAGGATTCGCCAGGGTGCGAATCTCCACCGGCGCGGGAGATTCGGCCAGCGCCTCGGCCGCCGCCAGCCGTTCCGCCCGCCAGCGCCGATAGGCCTCCGTATCGCCCAGATTCCAGTGGCTTTCTGTCGGAAATACCGTTTCTTCTTTGGTTGCAGACATTTCCGCCCCGGCCGCCAGATGCCGCTCCGTTTCGCCCGCCGATCCGGCCGGCACATGCTTCCCGCGAATATCCTCTTTACACGGGATTTACTTTACATTCAATTATTGTAATATAAGACGAGATGTGCCTGCCGTCGCGATGGCAGGGGCCGCGGAGACCGCCGGGGAGGTTCGGGCGCGCGCGGCGGGTTCGCGGCGGGGGCGCAGAAGAAAAGCCCGCCCGCGGGCACGCGCGAAACAGGATGCAAGGGAGTAACCGCTATGAAAGATGGTGATACGCTGGACGCCAAGTCCGGGGAGGTGGAACAGCACCCCACGCCGATGCTCGACGAGCTCGAGGGCGGTCCCTGGCCGAGTTTCGTCACCGGGCTGAAGCGGCTGCGCGACTCCAAGGACAAGCGCTATGCGGCAATGATGAACGACCTGCTCGGCCAGCTCGAGCATTCCTACGAAAAGAAGCTCGGCTTCTGGAAGGGCGGCACGGTCTCGGTGTTCGGCTACGGCGGCGGGATCATTCCGCGCTTTTCCGAAGTGGCGGACAAATTCCCGGAATCGAAGGAATTCCACACCCTGCGGGTGATGCCGCCCCCGGGGTTCCACTATACCACGGACGTGCTGCGCAAGCTGTGCGACATCTGGGAGCGGCACGGCTCCGGCCTGATCGCCTTTCACGGACAGTCCGGCGACATCATGTTCCAGGGCTGCTCGACCGAAGCGACCCAGGCGGCCTTTGACGAGCTGAACGAGCTGGGCTTCGACCTGGGCGGCGCCGGCCCGGCGCTGCGCACGGCGATGAGCTGTGTCGGCCAGGCGCGCTGCGAGCAGTCCTGCTACGACGAGGCCAAGGCGCACCGGCGCATCATCAACGCCTTCCTGGACGAGATGCACCGCCCCTCGCTGCCCTACAAGTTCAAGTTCAAGTTCTCGGGCTGCGGCAACGACTGCGTGAACGCCATCCACCGCGCCGACTTCGCGGTGATCGGCACCTGGCGCGACGACATCAAGATCGACCAGGAGAAGGTCAAGGAGCATGTCGCGAAGGTGGGGCGCAAATACACCATCGACACGGTGGTTTCCATGTGTCCGACCCGGGCGATCACGCTGCATGACGACGACACGCTGGAAATCGACAACGCCAGCTGCGTGCGCTGCATGCACTGCATCAACGTGATGACCAAGGCGCTCAGCCCCGGCGACGACAAGGGCGTTTCGATCATGGTCGGCGGCAAGCGCGCGCTGAAGGTCGGCGACCTGATGGGCACCATGATCATCCCGTTCATGAAGCTCGAGACCGAAGAGGACTTCCAGAAGCTGGAGGATTTTGCCGAAACCTGCATCGAGTTCTTCGCCGACAACGCACTGGAGCACGAGCGGATCGGCGAAACCATCGACCGGATCGGTCTGCCGGCCTTCCTGGAGGCGGTGGGCGTGGAGCCGGATCCGAACATGGTCAACCATCCGCGAACCTCGTGCTACGTGCGCACCGACGACTTCGACGACGAGGCCGCCAAGTGGTTCGAGCGCAAGGCGCGCGAGGCCGGGATGACCGTCGCCGAAGACTGAGCCTCCTTTCCGCCACCGGCGGGGTGCGGGTGCCGGGTGCCGCCCCGTGGCCCGGCCGGCGGGGCCGCCGGCAGGCGTGCCGGAACGGGCCTGCCGGCAGAGCCGGTGGCGGCCGGAGGAGGACGGGAGCCGGGAAGGACCCCCGGGGAGGGGCCAGGAGGGAGCCCGGGAAGGAACCAGGAAGGAAATTGTCGCCGCCGCGGCGGTGACGGCTAGGGAGAGATCACGATGAGCGAAGCCGCTGCAAAGCCGAGAACCCCCAACGAGAGCGGGGTTCCCGATCACCTGCAATACATGCATCCGGTGCTCAAGAGAAACCTCGGCAAGTGGGACTGGCACGACCGCCCGCGGGTCGGCGTGCTGCACCATGTCTCCAAGACCGGCGACGAGATCTGGACCGTGCGCGCCGGCACCCAGCGCCAGATGGATGTCTATACCATCCGCAAGCTGTGCGACATCGGCGACGAATATGCCGAGGGCCACGTGCGCTTCACCACGCGCTCGAACATCGAATACATGGTTTCGAAGGAAGAGATGGTCGAGCCGCTGATCAAGGCGCTCGAAGAGGCCGGTTTTCCGGTCGGCGGCACCGGCGCCTCGGTCTCGATGATCAGCCATACCCAGGGCTGGCTGCACTGCGACATCCCCGGCACCGACGCCTCGGGCGTGGTGAAGTCGATGATGGACATGCTGCATCACGAGTTCACCCATGAGGAAATGCCCAACCGTCTGCGCATCACCACCTCGTGCTGCCAGATCAACTGCGGCGGCCAGGGCGACATCGCCATCAACGTGCAATACACCAAGCCGCCGAAGATCAACCACGATCTGGTGGCCAATGTCTGCGAACGCCCGGCCGTTGTCGCCCGCTGCCCGGTGGCGGCGATCCGCCCGGCGATGGTGAACGGCAAGCCCTCGCTGGAAGTGGACGAGAAGAAGTGCGTCTGCTGCGGTGCCTGCTACCCGCCCTGCCCCCCGATGCAGATCAACGGCGAGGAAAGCACCAAGATCGCGATCTGGGTGGGCGGCAAGCACTCCAACGCCCGCTCCAAGCCGACCTTCCACAAGCTGGCGGTGGCCAACCTGCCCAACAACCCGCCGCACTGGCCGGAAGTTGCCGAGGTGGTGAAGAAGATCGTCTATGCCTACAAGGAAAATGCCCGGCACTGGGAGCGCATGGGCGAGTGGATCGAGCGGATCGGCTGGAACAGGTTCTTCGAGCTGACCGGGCTTGCCTTCACCAAGCATCACCTCGACACCTGGACCGGTGCGCGCAAGACCATGAACATGTCTGCGCACATCCACTTCTGAGGGGGCGATCGGCGTGAAGTTCGGAGTGGTCGTCAGCGAAGGCCCCTACACGCATCAGGCGGCGGACACGGCGTATCATTTCGTCGTGGCCGCGCTTGCGGCGGGGCATGAGGTGCCGCGGGTGTTCTTCTACCATGACGGGGTGAACGTGGGCACGCGCCTGTCCGTTCCCCCGCAGGACGAGCGCAACATCCAGGAGCAATGGAGCGCGCTTGCCAGGGAGCACGGCATCGACCTGGTGATCTGCATCGCCGCCGCCCAGCGCCGCGGCATGCTGGACGAGAAGGAAGCCGAGCGCCAGGGCAAGGACGCCGACAACATCGCCGAAGGCTTCCGCATCTCGGGACTCGGCCAGTTGATCGAGATGGGTATCCAGACCGACCGTCTGGTGATGTTCGGCGACTGAGGGGGAAGCGATGTCGGATGATGTGAAGAAGTTCCTCTACCTGAACCGCAAGGCCCCCTACGGCACGATCTACGCGCTGGAAGCGCTGGAGGTGGTCCTGATCGGCGCCGCCTTCGACCAGGACGTGAGCCTCGCCTTTCTTGACGACGGCGTGTTCCAGCTGACCAGGGGCCAGGACACCAAGGAAATCGGGGTGAAGAACTTTTCACCCACCTTCCGCGCGCTTGGCGACTACGAGGTGACCAGGCTCTACGTCGAACGGGAAAGCCTGGAGGAGCGCGGCCTGAGCCCCGACGACCTGCAGGAGATCATGTACGAAGACGAGGACGACGACTGGGCGGAAAAGCCCTCGATCCGGATCGTGAGCCGGGCCGAGATGGCCGACATCATCGCCGCACAGGATGTCGTGCTGAGCTTCTAGGGGAGGTGGGGGAAGGATGTCCACTCTGCACACTGTCAACAAGTCTCCCTTCGCGACCGGAAGCCTGCGCAGCTGCCTGGCCCATGCGCGGTCCGGCGATGCGGTGCTGATGATCGAGGATGGCGTCTATGGCGCCACCGCCGGCACCGGACTTTCGGACGAAATTGCCGCCGCCGCGCGGGGCGGCGGAATCGGGATCTACGTGCTCGGGCCCGACATGGCGGCCCGGGGGCTGGATGCAGGGCGCGTGCTCGACGGCGTGATCACGGTTGACTATGCCGGGTTCGTCGATCTCGCCGCCAAGCATGATCGCGCCGTGGCCTGGCTGTAGCGCGTTCTGGATGAAACGGGGAAGTTCTCCCACAGACCGGAAGGAAGAGAAGATGGCATATGAAGTGAACGGACAGACCATCGAACATGACGAGGAAGGTTACATCACCAACCTGAGCGACTGGTCGGAAGACCTGGCCAAGGTGATCGCCGAAACCGAAGAGATCGAGATGACCGACGAGCACTGGGCGGTGGTCAACTTCCTGCGTGAATACTATGAGGAATACCAGATCGCCCCGGCCGTGCGGGTCCTGATCAAGGCGATCAAGAAGTCGATGGGTCCCGAGGTCGGCAACAACAAGTACATGTACGAGCTGTTCCCCTACGGCCCGGCGAAACAGGCCTGCAAGATCGCCGGTCTGCCCAAGCCGACCGGCTGCGTCTGAGCGGAACGCGGCATCAAGGCAACACGAGCCCCTGACGGCGACAGGAAAGCGCAGGGGCTCCTTTCCCGGGAGGCGTTCAGGTGCTGTCAACGCTTTATGCAGTGCTGTTCTACGTGGCGACCATCCTTCTGGTGGTCGGGGTCACCAGAAAGGTGATCATCTATGCGCGCACGCCTGCCCCGCTGAAGATCCCGGTCTCCCCGGCGCCGCGAACCCGCGCCGGGGTGGTCATGCGGATGCTGCGCGAAGTGCTGCTTTTCCAGAGCCTGTTCCGCTCGAACAAATGGATCTGGGCGTTCGGCTTCCTGTTTCACTGGAGCATGCTGCTCGTCCTGCTGCGGCATCTGCGCTATTTCACCGAACCCGTCTGGTGGTGGGTCTCCCTGATCCAGCCGTTCGGCATCTACGCCGGCTTCACGATGCTCGCCGGGCTGCTCGGCCTGCTTGCCCGGCGGATCGTGCAGGAACGGATCCGCTACATCTCCGGCCCGTCCGACTATCTGATGCTGGCCCTGCTGATCCTGATCGTCCTTTCCGGGCTGGCGATGCGTTTTGTCGCCCCCACCGACATCGTGGCGGTCAAGGCCTACATGCTCGGGCTGCTCCGCTTCCGGATCCTGGAACTGCCCGCGGCGGCGCCGCTTCTGGTGCATCTGGCCTCGGTTGCCGTTCTGATGATCGTCTTTCCGATTTCCAAGCTGATGCACGCCCCGGGCCTGTTCTTCGCCCCCAGCCGCACCCAGGTGGATAACGCCCGCGAGTTTCGCCACAAGACGGCCTGGGCCGATCAGCTGCCACCGCTGCCCGATGACATTCCCGCCAGGGGAGAAAGCTGAAAATGGCACCGCTCGACAAGAACGACGCCTCCGGAAGCTCCGCTGACAAGGGTGCGGCTGACGCTTCCAGCCCCGACCCGCTGGAGATTCCGCGGCTCAGTTGCGGCGCGATGGCCGACCTGCACAGTTTCGAGGCCGCCCCGGAACACAACGAGCTGCTCGGTTTCCCCGGCGAACTCCTGCCCAACTGGAAGGAGGTCGCCATCGCCAAGATGGGCGAACTGGCGGAAAAGAACCGCGCCTTCCGGGTTTACCTGGATACCTGCGTCAAATGCGGCGCCTGCACAGACAAGTGCCACTATTTCCTGGGCACGGGCGACCCGAAGAACATGCCGGTGGCGCGCCAGGACCTGCTGCGCAGCGTCTACCGGCGCTATTTCACCTTTGCCGGCAAGTATTTCCCCAAGCTGGTCGGAGCGCGCGACCTGACCAGGGAAGTGCTGGACGAATGGTATACCTACTACCACCAGTGTTCGCAGTGTCGCCGCTGCGCGGTGTCCTGCCCCTACGGGATCGACACCGCCGAGATCTCCATGGCCGCGCGCGAGATCCTGGACAGCGTGGGTGTCGGACAGAAATACTGCAACGAGATCATCGGCAAGGTGAAGAAGACCGGCAACAACCTCGGGCTGAACCCGAAGGCGCTGCGGGCGACGCTCGACGATCTGGAAGAAGATCTGCTCGACGATACCGGGGTCGAGGTGAAGATCCCGCTCGATCAGAAGGGCGCCGAGATCCTGCTGATCACGCCCTCGGCCGACTTCTTCGCCGAACCGCATATCGACGGGCTGCTGGGCTACGCCAAGGTGTTCCATTCGGCGGGCGTCAGCTGGACGCTCAGTTCATACGCCTCGGAAGCCGCCAACTTCGGCATGTTCATCGGTTCCTACGAGAACATGCGTGAAGTGGCCTGGCGCATCCGCCAGGCGGCCAAGGACCTTGGTGTCAGGCGGATCATCTTCGGCGAATGCGGCCATGCCTGGCGGGTGGCCTACAGCTTCCTGAACACGCTGGCGGGGCCGTTCGACTTTCTCGATCAGAACTATCCGATCCCGCAGCACATCCTGGAATTCACCCTGGACGAGATCGAAAGCGGCCGGCTGAAGATCGACAAGTCGAAGAACGACGACTACGTGATGACCTTCCACGACAGCTGCAACGTGGCCCGCGGCGCGGCCATGGGGCGCGAGGAGGGCGGCCAGTTCGAGGTGCCGCGCAAGGTGCTCAGGGCGGTCTGCAACCACTACCACGACATGGACCCGGACACGATCCGCGAGAACACCTTCTGCTGCGGCGGCGGCGGCGGGCTTCTGACCGACGATCTGATGGATCTGCGCATCAAGGGGGCCAAGCCGCGCATGAACGCGCTGCGCAAGGCCACCGAGGAGCACGGAGTCACCCACATGGCGGCGATCTGCGCCATCTGCAAGACCCAGTTTTCGAAGGTGATGCCCAAATACGGTTACGGCATGGACCGGATCATGTCGGTGCACCAGCTGGTCGCCAATGCCGTGATCCTGGAGAAGCGAGAAACTGACGCGGCCGAGAAGCCCGTAGCGGAGGAAAGCACATGAGCGACCAAAACCTGACATTCCGGCGCTTCGAAGAGGGCGAAACCTGGCGCGACTGGGATCTGGAGGAAAAGATCTTCCAGCAGGATCACTCCTACAAGTGCCCGACCTATGTGCACAAGACGCCTCCCTGCCAGGGCTCCTGCCCCTCGGGGCACGAGATCCGCGGCTGGCTGGCAATCGCCCGCGGCATGGACAAGCCGCCTGTCGAGGGCATGGCCTGGCAGGAATACGCCTTTCAGCGGATGATCGACGCCAACCCCTTCCCCGCCACCATGGGCCGGGTCTGCCCCGCCCCCTGCGAGGCCGGCTGCAACCGCAACGCGGTCGATGATTACGTGGGCATCAACGGGGTCGAGCAATATGTGGGCGACTGGGCCAACGAAAACGACATCAAGATGCCCGAGCCGGGGGCCGACACCGGGCGCAAGGTGGCGGTGGTCGGCGGCGGCCCGGCCGGGCTGGCCGCGGCCTTCTTCCTGCGCCGCGACGGCCACGGGGTGACGCTGTTCGAGGCCAACGAGGAACTCGGCGGGATGATGCGCTACGGCATTCCCGGCTACCGGACCCCGCGCGAGATGCTCGACAAGGAAATCGGCCGCATCATCGACATGGGGGTGGATGTGCATCTGAACACCCGCGTCGGCGTCGATGTCTCCCTGGAAGAGCTCGAGAACAGCTTTGACGCCATCTTCTGGGCGCTGGGCGCACAGAAGGGCCGGCCGCTGCCGATCCCCGGCTGGGAAGAGGCCGAGAACTGCATCGAGGGGATCGAGTTCCTCGACGCCTTCAACAAGGGCTGGGTGTTCGGCACCGCGAAAAAGGTCGTCGTGGTCGGCGGCGGCGATACCTCGATCGACGTGGCTTCGGTTGCCCGCCGCCTGGGGCATATCACCGATGTGAAGCCGGCGGCCCATGCCTCGGGCTCGGTGATCGACTTTACCGCCTCGGACACCGCCGGCGCGCTGACCCGCGAGGGCATCCAGGCGACGCTGACCTCGCTGTTCCCGGTGGAGCAGATGACGGCGGCCGAGCACGAGCGCGAGGACGCCAAGCGCGAGGGCGTCGAGATCATCGGCGGCGTGATGCCGCTGGAGGTGCTCCTCGACGAGAACGGCAAGGCGCGCGCCCTGAAGATGTGCAAATGCGAGATGAAGGGCAACACGCCCGAGCCGATCGAGGGCACCGAATTCGAGCTCGAATGCGACATCGTGATCGCCGCCATCGGTCAGTATGGCGATCTGAGCGGGCTGGAAGAGCTGGACAACGGGCGCGGCTTCATCGACATCGGCAAGGCCTATGCCGTGAAGGGCAAGGCCAAGCATTTCGCCGGCGGCGACATCGTTCGCCCGCATCTGCTGACCACCGCCATCGGCCACGGCCGGATCGCCGCCGAGGCGATCAACGACTATTTCGACGACGGCGAGATCGAGAACCGCCCGAAGGTGGACGTGCATCACTTCAACCTGCTCGAAGAGCTGCACCGCCGCGGCCGGGACCCGCAGGAATACACCCACGAACAGACCCGCGGCACCTGCGAGGCCGATTTCGCCGTGCACAACTTCGAGGACCGCTCGGAAGCCCAGATCATCCCGCATGAGGAACTTTTCAAGGGGCATTTCCAGTATGTCCCGCGCGAGGTGCGGGCCGAAAAGCACATCGAGGGCGACGATGTGATCGGCAACTTCGAGGAGCGGATCATCGGCTTCACCGAGGAGCAGGCGCGCAAGGAGGGCGAGCGCTGCATGTCCTGCGGCATGTGCTTCGAATGCGACAACTGCGTGATCTACTGCCCGCAGGACGCGGTGCACCGGGTGCCGAAAGCCGAACGCACCGTCGGGCGCTATGTCTATACCGACTACACGCGCTGCATCGGCTGCCACATCTGCGCCGATGTCTGCCCGACCGGCTACATCAAGATGGGGCTCGGGGAGTAGCATGACGAGACTTCTGGCAAGCATCCTGCTGGTATTCGGCCTGATCGCGGGCACGGCGCATGCGGGCGAGAACCTCGGGCCGGAGGTTCCCGAGGCTCTCGGCCCGCCGCATCCGGAAGGCAACGCCTACTGGCGTGCCAATCACATGAAGCTTCTGCTGCACGATCGCGACCTGACCATGCGGCTGGGCGAGCGCGAGATCGAGGCCTCGCTGAAGGCCTGCGTCACCTGCCATGCCCAGACCGGCCCCGATGCGGTGCCGATCCCGGTCAACGAGAGCGGGCAGTTCTGCGCCGTCTGCCACGAATTCGCGGCGGTGCGGATCGACTGCTTCCAGTGTCACACGGCCAGCCCGGATGTGGCGAGCGTCCGGCTCCTGCTGCGCAAATACCCCGACGAGGCCGAACTCGTGGCCTTTCTCGAGGGAATGAAGCTCGAAGGAACCGACGAATGAAGCTCCCCGCCCTGAAGACCCCGGCCAAGGACATCACCGAGATCAGCCGCCGCGAACTCCTGCGCAGCGGGGCCGCGCTGGCCACGGTCGCGCTGGCCCCGGGGGTGACGCTGATGGCCTTCGGCGGCACCCCGGCAGCAGCGGCCCCGGCCGACCCGGGCCGGCGCTGGGGGCTGCTCATCGACGTGAACCGGTGCGCGAGCGACTGCGACGCCTGCGTGCGCGCCTGTTCCGAGGAAAACGGCTGGAAGCTCGACGGCAATCCGGAAACCGATGCGCAATGGATCCGCAAGGTGGATCTGAAGGACAGGGAAACCGGGCGCGAGGTCTCGCTGCCGGTGATGTGCCAGCATTGCGAGAACCCGCCCTGCGTCGATGTCTGCCCCACCGGCGCCTCGATGAAGCGGGCCGACGGCATCGTGCTGGTGGACAAGCACGTCTGCATCGGCTGCCGCTACTGCATGATGGCCTGCCCGTTCAAGGCGCGTTCCTTCATCCACGAACCGCTCGAAGGGCAGAAATCCCATGCACCACGCGGCAAGGGCACGGTGGAAAGCTGCACGCTCTGCGTTCACCGGGTGGACGAGGGCGGCACGCCCGCCTGCGTCGAGGCCTGCGGCAGGACCGGCAACGGCGCGATGATCTTCGGCGACCTGAACGACCCCGAAAGCGAGATCTCCCGCCGCTTGGCCGACTACCCCTCGATCACGCTGCGCGAGGACATGCGGCTCAATCCGGGCGTCCACTACAGCAACCTGTGACCATGAGCCAAGAGGGCAGGAAATGGCCAAGACCGTCTATCAGGAACTGAAACCCACGGCCCGGTTCTGGATTCCGGGCCTGCTGATCGGTGCCTTCCTGATCGCCGCGGCATGGGCGGTCTATCAGGCCGAGCATTACGGGCACATCGTCACCGGGATGAACAACCAGGTCGTCTGGGGGCTGCCGCATGTGTTCGCGATCTTCCTGATCGTCGCCGCCTCCGGGGCGCTCAACGTGGCGTCGATCGCCTCGGTTTTCGGCCGGGCGGCCTACAAGCCCATGGCGCGGCTTTCCGCGCTGCTGGCAATCGCCCTGCTGGCCGGCGGCCTTGCGGTTCTCGTGCTGGACCTCGGACGCCCGGATCGGCTGATCGTGGCGATGACGAAATACAATTTCCGCTCGATCTTCGCCTGGAACATCTACCTCTACACCGGCTTCTTCGCCGTTGTCGGGGCCTATCTGTTCGTCCAGATGGCCCGGGGAATGCACGAAAAATGGGTCAGGCGCGTCGGCATCGTGGCCTTCCTCTGGCGGCTGGCGCTGACCACCGGCACCGGCTCGATCTTCGGCTGGCTGGTGGCTCGACCGGGCTATGACGCCGCGATCATGGCGCCGCTGTTCATCGCGATGTCCTTTTCCTTCGGGCTGGCGGTGTTCCTGCTCGTGCAGCAGCTGCTGTTCGCCCTGGCCGGCCGGCCGGTGGGGGCCGGGCTGATACACCGGCTCGGCCGGCTTCTGGGAATCTTCGTCGCGCTGGTGCTCTATTTCACCGCCATCCAGCATCTGACCGCGCTCTATGCCGCCGAACATGCGGATATCGAGCGCTTCATCCTGCGCGAAGGCGGGATCTACACCGCGCTGTTCTGGGGCGGCCAGGTTCTGATCGGCGGGCTCCTGCCGCTGGTCCTCGTCTTTCACCCGGCAGCGGCCGCCCGCCCCGCAGCGACGCTGCTTGCCGCAGGGCTGGTGATCATCGGCGGCTTTGCCCAGCTCTATGTGATCGTGATCGCCGGGCAGGCCTTCCCGCTGGAAAGCTTCCCGGGGTACGAGGTTTCCAGCAGCTTCTTCGACGGAGTCGTCGCCCATTACAGCCCCTCGCTGGTGGAACTCGCGCTCGGCCTGGGCGGCATCGCCCTTGCTCTGACGATCACCGCCCTCGGGGCCATCGTGCTGCGCATCCTGCCGCAGGAACTGTCCGATTCCGCGCTCGACCCGACCGCCACCGCCGCCTCGAGCAACGCGGCCTGAACCCCGAGACGGCCCTGGAGCAGTCGATGAACTCCCCCCACCCGTTTTCCCGTTTCGTAGCCATCCTGGCCCGCGGCAAGACCAAGATGCGGGCGCTGACGCAGGACGAGGCGGAACAGGCGATGTCGATGATCCTGGCCGGCGAGGCGCTGCCCGAACAGATCGGCGCCTTTCTCATGCTGCAGCGCCTGAAGGAAGAAACCCCCGAGGAAATCGCCGGCTTTGCCCTGGCGACCCGGCGGCTGCTCGATCTGCCCGCCGAGATCCCCGAGGTGGATATCGACTGGTCCTCCTATGCCGGCAAGCGGATCCAGCTTCCCTGGTTCATCCTGTCGGCCCTGGCGCTGGCCGGGGCCGGATACCGGGTGTTCATGCACGGCACCGACGGGCACACGCCGGGGCGCGTCTATACCCAGGAGACGCTGCAGCGCCTGGGCGTGCCGATCGCCGGTTCGCTTGCCGAGGCGGCCGAACAGCTGCGCCGGCACCGGTTCGCCTATGCCCCGCTGGAGGTGCTCAACCCGACGCTGCGCCGGCTGATCGAGCTGCGCCCGGTGTTCGGGCTGCGCTCTCCGGTGCACAGCTTCACGCGCATGCTCAACCCCTTCGGCGCGCCGATGATGATGCAGGGGATCTTTCACCGCGGTTTCATGGAGGTGCACGCCGGCGCGGCCAGGCTGCTGGAGCAGCCGCGCATGGCGGTGTTCCGGGGCGAAGGCGGCGAAATCGAACGCCGCCCGAACAAACCGACAGTGGTCTGGACAACGCAGGGCTCCGCCCCGCCGGCAGAGGAAACCTGGCCGGCGCTGCTGGACAGTCCGCATCGCCCCGCCGATCCGGACATGGATACCGGGGTGCTGGCGCGCATCTGGCGCGGCGATGCCGACGACGCCTATGGGCGCGCCGCGATCACCGGCACCATGGCCATCGCCCTCAAGACGATGGGCAGGGCCGCAGACCAGAAGCGGGCCCAGGAACTCGCCGAGCGGATCTGGGACGGGCGCGACCTTTCCCGGCTGCTGCCCGAACGCCCCGCTGCCGCGGAGTGAGGCAGTGGCACGCTTCCTGATCGCGGCCGCGCACAAGTCATCGGGAAAGACGGTCGTTTCCACGGGTCTGGCTGCCGCCCTTTCGCGGGCCGGGAACGAAGTGCAGTGCTTCAAGAAGGGGCCGGACTATATCGACCCGATGTGGCTTGCCGCTGCCAGCGGGCGGCCCTGCTACAACCTCGACTTCAACACCCTGAGCGCCAGGGAGATCCTGGCGCTGAGCGCCACCCGAAGCCGGGGTGCGCGGCTGGCGATGATCGAGGCCAACAAGGGCCTGTTCGATGGCGTCGATCTGCGGGGAAGCGATTCCAACGCCGCCTTGGCGAGGCTGCTGCAGGCTCCCGTCGTGCTGGTCATAGACAGCGGCGGCATGACCCGGGGCATCGCCCCGCTCCTGCGCGGCTACCAGGCCTTCGACCCGGAAGTGCGGATAGCCGGGGTGATCCTGAACAAGGTCGGCGGGCCGCGTCACGAAGCCAAGCTGCGCGCCGCGGTCGAGACCTATACCGACATCCCGGTTCTCGGGGCGATCTGGCGCGATCCGGCTCTGGATATCGGCGAACGCCACCTCGGGCTGACCACCCCGGCGGAAACCGGCGGGCTCGAAGCCCTGATCTCCCGCCTGGGCGCACGCGTTCGCGAATCGCTCGACCTCGCGCGCCTGCTGACGCTGGCGGACGGCGCGCCCCCCCTGCCCGCCCCGACTCCGGCTCCGCCCGCCGGCGCCCCCCCCCACTCCGGGCTGCGCATCGGCATCGCGCGCGATCAGGCCTTCGGCTTCTACTACCCGGACGATCTGGAGGAATTCGAACGGCTCGGCGCCAGGCTGCTGCCGATCGATACCCTGCGCGACCGGAAACTGCCCGAAATCGACGGGCTGTTCATCGGCGGCGGCTTTCCGGAAACGGCCGCCGAGCGCCTGGCCGCCAATGACGCGCTGCGCCGGGAGATCCGCCGTGCAATCGAAGCCGGCCTGCCCACCTATGCCGAATGCGGCGGGCTGATGTATCTGTGCCGCTCGCTCGGCTGGGAGGGCTCCAGCCAGCCGATGTGCGGCGTCCTGCCGGCGGATGCGCTCATGTGCTCCCGCCCGCAGGGGCGCGGCTATACCCGATTCCGGGAGACGGAAAACCACCCCTGGGGGCCGCTCCCCCGGCCGCAGCTGGCGCATGAATTCCACTATGCCCGGCTCGACAACCTGGACCCTGGCACCACCTTCGGGCGCGAGATCCTGCGCGGTTACGGGATCGACGGGCGGCATGATGCGATCGTGATGAAGAACCTGGTCGCCGGCTTCTGCCACCTGCGCAACAGCGCCGCCACCCCCTGGGTCGGGCGCTTCCTGGCCTTCGTTCAGGCATGCAGGGATGCCGCCGCCCCTTCTTCCCGGCAGCCCGGACCGCCCGCCTGAACGGCGTCTCCCGGCTTCCGGGCCGCCGGGATCTCACCGGGATTTCACCGGGATGTCCATGCGCAACCCACGCAAAAGCTCCGCCGAAACGGGGCTCCCGGAAGATGGCGGCACCCGGCGCTGCCAGATACCGCCCCTGCCTTCAGCGCTGTCAGACCCGACGGATCTCGAAGGTATAGACATCCCCGTCCTGACCCGAGCTGACCAGCTCGTTGCCGGTCTGCCGGCAGAAGGCGGCGAAATCCGCCACCGAACCGGGGTCGGTCGCCCGGATCGACAGAACCTCGCCCACCGGCACGCTCTTCAGCATCTTCTTCGCCTTCAGGATCGGGAGCGGGCAGTTCAGCCCTTCTGCGTTGAGCACGTGTTCAGCCATGGTCTCTCTCTTTACGGTTGTTTCCCGGGATCGCCGGTCAGATGAACAGGTTGATATCGGATTTCGACGCCACTTCCAGATAGGTTGCGGCCCCGCCCAGCTCGATCCCGTCGATCATGTCGTCTTCGGAATATTCGAACAGATCCAGCGTCATCTGGCAGGCGATCAGGCGCACGTCGGTTTCCACCGCCGCCTCGCGCAGATCCTCGATCGAGGCAACGCCCTTCTTGCGGATCAGGTTCTTCATCATCTTGCCCGCCGCGCCTCCAACGCCGGGCAGGACACCGAGCAGGTTCGGCATCGAGACATGGGTGCCCATCATCGGCATTTCCATCGCCGGGTTGCCCAGCGGCGTGAATTTCAGGTCCAGCTTCTTCTTCAGGAGGACCAGCCCGTAGAAGGTGAAAAACATGGTCACCTTCATGTCCATCGCGGCAGCGGTGGTGCCCAGGATGAACGGCGGATAGGCCCAGTCCAGCGTCCCCTTGGTGACGATGATGGACATGCTCTTGGCATTTTCCAGATCGTCCTCGTTGGCTTGATCCAGCATGGCACCCTCCCTGCTCCGATGTCTGGCATATGAATGTTTGAATGCTTCATAGCACAAAAGTCAAGCCGATCCAATCCGCCGGCACCCCACGCATGCAACCGCCGGCGAGTCGCTGCGCCCCGTCCGGCCGCCTGCCGCGGGCAGCCGGATGCATGGCACCGGCCGGCGGGTCAGGCCCCCGATGCGCGCAGCACCGCCCCCACCGTGCGCAGCAGGATCAGAAGGTCCGTCTTCAGAGAGAGCGAGGCTTCGTAGCGGCTGTCATAGGCAACCCGGCAACGGAAGGCGCTGTTGTGTCGGGCCTCGACCTGCCAGAGACCGGAAATGCCCGGCCGCAAGCGGTAATAGGTCTCCGCCCCGGGTTCCCGATCGTAGATGCGCTTCTGTTCCGGCGTGAAGGGGCGCGGGCCGATCAGGCTCATGTCGCCGCGCAGGACATTCCAGAGCTGGGGGAGTTCGTCCAGGCTGGTGCGCCGCAGGAACCGGCCCAGGCGGGTGACCCGGGGATCATCCGCGAGTTTCTGGTGCTCCTGCCACTCGCGCGCGCGGAGCGGATCGGCGGCAAGGCATTCCCGCAACTGCCGCTCGGCATCGCGGTGCATCGTCCTGAGCTTGATACAGGAGAAGACTCGCCCGCCGCGGCCGATCCGCTGCTGCCGGTAGAATCCGCTGCCGCCTTCCAGCCACAGCAGCAGCCACAGCAGCGCCACGACCGGCAGCACCACCGGCAGCGCCATGCTCACGAGCGCCAGATCCAGTGCCCGCTTTCCCGCCCGCCGGTAGAACGGCGCGCCGGCGACGGCAACCGGCCATGCGCCGGCGGCGGCATCGCGCCCGCGCAGATCTTCGGGAAAAACATGGCTCATCTCATGCACCGTCCGTTGGCCCCGGTGCCCTCTGCACGCCCGCCCGCCGTGCCTTCCAGATGGCGGGGGCATGGTTAATTTACCCTTAACAGGATGCTGAAAAATTTTCCGGAAATGCGCTTTCCAAATGCGCGCCCGCCGATGCGCGGCAGCGCTGTCCGGCAATCCGCCGGAACTCCCGCCGAAAATAATCCTTTCGTCACGAAAAGCCGCTAGGCTGGCGCCACTGCTCGTGGGGAGCATGAGGGAATCGCCTGCAAGCCAGGCGCTCGGGTGTGGGGTAAAAGCCATGCGCAGGAACAAGCCGGCGGCCGGCAGGCCGCCTGCCGAAGCCGCAAGCGCAGCCGCAACCGGCTGCCGCGGCCGGCTGCTGTGTCTGACATTGATCTGGGCCATGACGGCAACCGCCGCCCCTGGCGCGGCGCGGGAGAACAATGCGCTGATCATCCGCGACGATCGCGGCGGCAGCGTCGTCGCCCGGACCCGGGCAATCCGGGAGCTGAAGGCTTCCGGCAGGCCGGTCGAGATCCGGGGGTCCTTCTGCCTGAGTGCCTGCACCCTGTATCTGGCCCTGCCGCAGGCCTGCACCGAACCGGGCACGGTTTTCGGCTTCCACGGCCCCAGCAGCCGGCTTTACGGCATCGCCCTGCGCCCGGAAAGCTTCGAACGCTGGTCGGAAGAGATGGCCGGCTACTACCCGGAGCCCGTCCGCTCCTGGTTTCTGCAGACCGCCCGGCAGAGGATCGTCGGCTTTTTCCGGATTTCCGGCGCCGAGCTCATCAAGATGGGCATCCGGCGCTGCAGCGGGTAGCTCAGGCCGGGCTGGCGGCAAAGGGGGTCTGCAGGTCGAACAGGTCGATTTCCCCATCGGCGACCTGCCGCGCAAGCAGCAGAAGGGAACGGCGCTGGGTTTCATCGGTGCTGATCCGGGCCAGCAGCAGCAACGCCTGCGCTATCTGCCCCTGCGCTTCCGGCGGGGCCTGGCGGGCCGCCTCGTACAGGATGGCGGCGATCACCCCGAGCTGCGAGTTCAGCTCCGCCTCGGGCAGCCGATGCACCTCGAGCTGGGAAAGGCTTGCCCGGGTGGCGGCCAGGCACTGGCCCCGGATGCAGCCGGATTCCAGCGCGCTCGGATCGAACAGGGCCGGCTGGGCCGCGGTCGGCGCGCCCGCTGCGAGCCCCAGGCAGGCTGCAAACAGGGCCGCAACGAGGCGGGATCTGACAGGTTTCATGAAGGCACTCGCATCCGCTTGTCGAACATGCGGGCAATATCACCCCGAAGTGATTAATGTTTTCTTAATGTTCTTTGGCATTTTATCGAACCCCGAGGAAACGGGCGGCGAAAACGCCTCCTCGGACGCCTTCCGCCGCCGATCTGATCTGGACCTGAGGCGATGCACCGGCAAGCTGCAACTGCCCTGTATGCGATGATCGCGCTCGCCGCGGCCGGTGCCTTTGCCATCGAGTATCGCGCCCTGGAAGCCGGCATGCAGGGGGCCGGCATGCAGGGGGTCGGTGCGGCGACGGGGGGGCCGGTGGTCGGGCTGTCGCTGTCATCCGATCGGGCCGCGCTTCTGGGGTGTTCCCGCGCGTTGGCGCCGCCGCTGGCGACGCTGCGCCCCGAGGCGGAGCGCGCCGGGGTGATCGCCCGCTGTTCCCGGGCCGCCGACAGGATCCTGCGGCGTTCCCCCGGCCACGGGCTGGCGTATTTCGTCATCGCGCAGGCCGCCGACCTGAAGGGAGAGGATGCGGCACGCGATGTGGCACTCGAACGCTCGGCCCGTCTGGCGCCGCAGGAAGGCTGGCTGGCCGAACGCCGGTTCGTTCTCGCCCTTTCTTCCGGGGTGCATGCCAGCCCGGAAGGCACGCGGCTGATCACGCGGGAAATCGCGGTTCTGCTTTCCACCCAGTCGGGGGCCGAGCTGCTCGCGCGCCATGTCCTGCACCGGCCGGCGGCACGCGAGCTGGTGCTTGCCGTCGCCCGGCAGGCGCCGGAACGGCAGCAGAGACGGCTCGCCAACCGGATCCGGATCGGGCTGGCCGCGAAATGAGTGCCGGGATGCAGCAGTTTCCCTCCCTCCCGCCGGCCCGGAGCCTGCCCGTGATTTCCACGCGCGGCCCTGCCGTGTCCCCGCCAGCTGCGACCTCCCGGCGGCACTGGCAGCGTGCACTTGCCGTCGGCACGGTGGGGGCGGTGCTGCTGCTGTCTCCCCTGCCACGGGCGAGCAACCAGCCGCAGGCCATGATGCTCTGGAGCGCCCTGATCGCTCTGGCCGCGGCCCTGATCGCCGGCCGCCGGCCGCCCCCCCGCCTGACCCCGCCGGCCGGATGGCTGCTGTCTCTGGGGGGGGGGCTGGCAGTCATGGCGCTCTTTCAGGCGCTGCCCCTGCCCGGATGGCGGGGCGGCCTGCCCGTCCAGACCCCGGCCGGAGAGCTCGTTCTGGCCAGCCTCAGCTTTGCTCCGGGAGCCAGCCTGATCGCGGCGCTGAGAATCGCCGGCTATCTGATCTTCTTCCTGATCGTGCTCGGGCTGGCCGCATCGCGCCGCCGGGCCAGGGCGCTGGGAAACTTCGCCTTCTGGCTCGTCGCCGCGCAGGCGGCCTGGGCCTGCACCGCGCTGCTCCTGCTCGGCGACATCGCTCCCCACGGCGAAAAGACGGCCTATGCCGGCATGGCCACGGGGAGTTTCGTCAACCGGAACTCCCTGGCCAGCTATCTGGGGATGGGACTCGTCCTCGGGGTCGCGCTGCATCTGCGCCCTGCCCGAAGGCGGCGCGGCCGGTGGCGGCCGGAGGTGCTTGCGCTGGCGGTCATCCTGCTGGCGCTTCTGCTCACCCAGTCGCGCATGGGGATCGCCGCGAGCCTGGCTGCGGCCGGGGTGGTGCTGCTGCGGGCCGGCCTGTCGCGGGCGCGGCTGCTGCGCCTGGCCGTCGTTCCGCCCGTCGCCGGACTGGCGCTGTGGTCGGCCGGCCTTCTGGAACGGCTGGCCGAGGCGGGACTGTCAGACACCGCCCGCCCGGCGCTCTATCGCCAGGTTCTGGGCATGATCGGAGACCGGCCGCTGACGGGGTTCGGATTCGACAGCTTTCCGCTGGTCTATCAGATGTATCACGCCCCGCCCGTTCCGGCGGGCGTTTCCTGGGAGAATGCGCATTCCAGCTATCTGACCCTGTGGGTCGAGGGCGGTCTGGTTGCCGGTTCGCTGCCACTTCTGGCCGGGCTGATCGCCGGGCGGGCGCTCTGGCGGCGGGCGGGGCGGGCAGCTCCGGGGCAGTCGATGGCGCTGGCCGGCCTGGGCGCGCTGACCCTGGCGGGGCTGCATGCGAGCGTGGACTTCAGCTTCGAGATACCGGCGAACGCGTTTCTTCTGCTGACACTCGTCGGCCTCGGCCTCGGTGCCGGCCCGACCGAAAGAGGACAGGATCCATGACACACGGCCCCGACCCCCATGCCGAAACCGGGCAGCCGAAGGAGATCGAGCTTCGGGCACTGGTTGCCGTTCTGCGCCGGCAGATTCGGGTGATCCTGCTCAGCGGCGCCGTCATCTTCGGAGCCGCGGTTCTGTTTCTGGCCGTCGCGCCCCGGATCTACACCGCTTCTACCCTGATTCTCGTCGATCCGGATCAGCGCGGCATCCTCGACGACGGGCAGGCGCTTCCCCGTTCCTCGGGGCGCGAGAACGCCAAGGTGGACAGCGAGGTGGAGATCCTGCGCTCGGATGCCGTCGCGCTGGCGGTGATCGACCGGCTCGGCCTTGCCGGCGATCCGGAATTCGGCACCCGCAGGGGGCTTGCGGAAAGCCTCGCCATGGCCGTCGGGATCGCGAATGCGGCTCCCCCGGATGCGCAGGCGGCCCGGGCGCGGACGCTGGAACGTTTCAAGGCGGCCCGCAGCGTGCGCCGCAAGGGGCTGACCTATCTGATCTCGGTTTCAGCCCGTTCGCGCTCACCCCGGAAGGCCGCCGAGCTGGCGAACCGGCTGGCCGAAGTCTACATCGCCCAGCAGGTCGAGGCGAAGGTCGCCGCCTCGCTGTCCGCGCGCGACATCCTGCGCGAGCAGATCGCCACGGCAGAAAGGGCGCTGGAAGGCTACGAGGCACGCTTCGACACCTTCATCGCCGAAAACATCGACAGCCTGCAGCAAGCCGCCAACAGCCGGGAGATTTCCGCACTGCAGGCGCGCCTGCAGGAGGTCGAGCGGCGGCGGGAGCAGGCGGAGAGCCTGCAACGGCAGGTGCGGCAGCTGGCGGAACGGGAGCAGTGGGACAGCCTGGAGGAAAGCCTGGACGATCCGCAGCTGGCCCGCCTGATCGGGTTGCGGCGGGCCTATCTCGGCCAGATGGACGACGCCGGGCAGGCGGACCCGGCGGCCGCGCGCGAACTGCAGCGGGAGCTGGCACGGATCGACGCCGAGCTGCGGGCACGCACCGAAGCAGCGCTGAGCGAAACCGGCGCACTCATGCGCGCGCTGGGCGACGAAATGGCAGGCCTCCGCCAGGAGCTGCGCCGCTCGGTCCTGTCCAGCGAGCTCTCGCCGCGGATGCTGACCGGACTCTACGCGCTGCAGCAGGATGCCGAGATTGCCCGCGAGCAGTATCAGAACCTCCTGAGCAGGCTGCGCAAGCTGGAAACCCAGGCGCAGGTCCAGATGGCGGATGCGCGTGTCGTCTCTCCGGCCATCGCACCGGTGCACCCTTCCTTCCCCGACCGCAACATCGTGCTGCTGGCGGCGCTGGCGGCCTCGCTCGGGGTCGGCGTCAGCCTCGCCTTCCTCAAGGAATACTATATCGGCGGGGTCACCGCACCGCGTCAGCTTGCCGAGCTGACCAGGACCGAAACCGCGGCCGTGATCCCGGCCGCCCCCGAAACCAATGCCAGCCGGCTGAGCATCGCCGACCGGGTGGTGGATGCTCCCCTGTCCGGTTATTCCGAAAGCTTCCGCCAGCTGCGCGCCGCCCTCGATCAGGCCCTGCGCCGGGCCGAGCACGTCCGGGCCGAGCACGCCAGCGCGCCGGAAAGCGGCCGCGTCGCCCTGTTCACCTCGGCCCGCCCCGACGAGGGCAAGACGACCTCCGCGCTGGCGCTGGCCCGTACCTACGCCCTCTCCGGCAGCCGGACGCTGCTGATCGATGCCGATCTGCGCAAGCCTTCCGTCCACCGCCACCTCGGGCACGAACCACAGAAGGGATTCGTCGATTTCCTGCTCGGTCAAGCCGATGCGGAAATGTCCGGCTCGTTCTATGCCCGCGATCCGGCAAGCCCGCTGGCGGTGATCATGGGCGCGGCCCGAAGCGATTTCCCGACCGACCAGCTGCTGGCATCGCCCAGGTTCCGGAACCTGCTCGAACAGGCCCGCCAAGTCTATGACATGATCATCATCGACTCCCCTCCCCTGCTGCCGGTGGTCGATGCACGCTACATCGCGCCCTGCTCCGATGCGCTGGTGCTGATGGTGAAATGGGCCGCCACCGGCCAGGGCGACATCCGCCGGGCACAGGCGATGCTGGCCGAGGCCGCCCGGCCGGACACCCCTCTCCTGCCGGTTCTGGGGCAGGTGCCGGAAGGTCCCGGGAGCAGAGCCCGCTACGGCGACTATTCCGGCTATGCCAGCGGCTGAAACGCAAGCGCCTGCAAGTCTCCTGCCCCCTTCCCGCCACGGGAGCCAAGCGCGCGATCCGCATGCGGGAAGGGGGCGACCGGCGGAAAGTCTCCCCGAAACGGGATGGGAACATGCGCTGCACCGGCATGCGCAAGACGCACCGGCGGGGGCGCTTCCGGCGGAGCTGCACGGTGCCATGCCGCAGGGCCGACGCCTGCCGCCCGGCCCGCTGCGGCGGCCGCATCATCCGCCCCCACCGGAGGCGACGCCTGCGGCCGGCACGGCGGCAAAACCGCGGCGGAAACCGCGCGCCTGCCGTGGAAGATGGCGGCGGCAGGCGGAGCTATTCGGCTGCCACCTCGGCAATCCGCTCCGGGGCCGCGGCCGTGTCGAGCGCGCCGAACAGAACCTCGTGGTATTGCGTCAGCACGTCTTCCCAGAGAAACCGCTCCCTGTGGCGCACCCGCGCCGCGGAGCGGGCAGCGGCGAGGGCACGCTCATCGGTGGCCAGAAGCCCGATCAGGTTCCGGCAGTCCGCCCGGGTCCGGAAATAATGCTGCCCCGCACCGGCAGTCCAGCGGTTGAACCGGTTGTCATGGGCGATCACGGCACTTCCGGCCCCCAGCGCCTCGACCAGCGAGGGGTTGGTGCCGCCGACCTGGTGGCCGTGGAGATACGCCCTGGCGTGGAAACGCAGCGCCCTGACCCGTTCCTCTTCATAGATCGCCCCGGGAAAGCGGACCCGACCGCGCCCCAGAGCGCGCACCTTCCGGTGGTAGGGATTGTCGGCATCGAAGCTGCCCAGAACGACCAGATCCATCCCGGTATCGGCTTCCAGAAAGGCCTCGACGATCTCCAGAACCGAATTCTCCGGCTCGATCCGGGCAATAGAGACGAAATAGCGCCCGGGCTCCAGCCCGAGCGCGCGCACCGGGGCTTCGTCGGCCCGCAGCACCGGGTCGGCGCCATAGGGGATCATCACCGGCCGGCGCAATGTCCGCCGGGACACATGGCGGCCTATTTCCGGATGATCGGCAATCGGCAGATCCGCGAGATTGGCGCCGACGATCTCGTTCAGCAGCAGCCAGAGCCGCGCCGGCATCGACCATTTGCGCCGTTTCCATTCGATCCCGTCCATGTTCATCAGGACCCGCCTGCCGCAGAACTTCTGCAACAGGTTGAAAACGGCGGTATTGTAGCCGAGCACCAGGTCGATGCCGGGCTGTCGGAGCACGTGGCGCACGCATTTCAGGTCGAACTCCACGGTTCCGGCCGCGCCGTTGCGGCGGGTTCCGAAATGCACCCGGCGGATGCCGTTCCAGCGGTCCTCGCGCCCGCCGAGGTCAACCGGGCCGTCGCTCTGGCAATAGACGGTCACGCCGATGCCCCGGCGAACCAGCCAGAGGGCGAGCCTCTGGGCGAAGGTCTCGAAGCCGCCATGCGTTGCCGGCACGCCGCGCGTTCCGAGGATGTTGAGGTGAGTCAGATCCTGCACGTCTGCCTCCTTGCTGCCAGACCCTGCCGCTCAACCGCCCTCACCATCCGGCGCGATCGCCTGGTTGGGATTCATGTAAAATTGAACCTTTTAACAATGTGTTAATCAGGCCCGATTAAGACCTCGTTTACCATGACGGACGTTTCCTCATCCCTTGCGCAGCCGGGGGGGCTTCCCGCCCCTGCCGCCGATCGGGCGCTGCCGGGGAGGGCGAATCTGGCGCTGGCGCTCAAGCTCGCCGCGGCCGGGGTCGGCTATCTCTTCATGATCCTGCTGGCCCGGGCCATGAGCCTGGAAGGCTTCGGCACGGTGGCCTTCTTCCTGAACCTGGCCCTGCTGATGTCGGTTCTCGGCTCCTTCGGCCAGCAGATGGCGTTGCTGCGCTTCGTGCCGCCCCTGGCCGCCGCCGGGGATCTCGGGCAGATCCGCCTTCTGCTGCGCCGCGCCGCTCTGCGCGCCGGTAGCGGCACGCTGATCGTGAGCGCCTTGCTGCTGGTCCTGTTCATGTCCGGCACGCCCGCCGCACGCGGCGTGCCGGGCGGAATTTCCCTGCGCGACATGCTGCTCGGGCTGGCGCTGGTGCCGCTGACGGGCTGGCTGGAACTGCAGGCGCATCTGGCACGCGGCTTTCACCTTCTGGCGCTGGCGCTGGCCCCGCGCGAGATCCTGTGGCGGATCGGGGTCGGCGCGGCGGTGGCGACGGCATGGTTCATGCAGGGCGGAACCCCGGTGTCATCGGGAATCGTGCTGGCCCTGCTCGCCGGAGGGCTGATCGTGGCTGGCGCCGCGCAAGCCCGGATTCTCTGGCGGCGCACCGGCCTGGGGGCCACAGCCGTGCCGGCGCCCGACCCGCAGGTCGAGCGCGACTGGCGCACCCATGAGCGGGCCTTCTGGGTCAGTTCGGTATCGAACATGTTCCTGGCCAATGCCAGCGTCATCGTGGTCGGCCTGTCTGCCGGGGCGGGCGCGGCCGCGCTGTTCTTTGCCGCCAACCGTCTGGCGATGGTGCTCGGCTTCGTCATGATCAGCAACAACCTTGCCCTGGCGCCGATGCTCTCCCAGGCTTGGAAGGATGGCCGGCGGGAGCCGCTCCGGCGGCTGGCCCTGCGCGCGACATGGCGGGCCTTCGTGCCGACCGCCGCCCTGGGGGTGGCGCTGGCTGTGGGGGCGCCCTCCGTCCTGAGCCTGTTCGGACCGGAGTTCCCCGATGCGTCCGGCATGCTGCGGCTGCTGATCCTGGCCATCCTGCTCGATGCGGGGGGTGGAGCAAGCGACATCCTGCTCAACATGTGCGGCCGGCAGCGCGCCGCGATGCGGGCAAGCCTGGCATCGCTGCTTGCTGCCGCCGTGCTCCTGACCGGCGGAACCGCTCTGGGCGGAGCGTTCGGCTGCGCACTCGCCGTCGTTGTCGCCTCGGGGCTGCGCAAGGCGCTGTTCTGGTGGGTCTGCCTGCGTCAGCTGGGCATCCGCACCGACATCCTCGCCGCCCGTGACCTGCGCCGGGAGCCCCGATCCGCGGGGGCGGCATGAGCCGGGCGGAGAACGGGTTCCGCCCCGGCCGCTTTCGCCCCGGCGAGACCCCGGGAGAGGCGCCGGCTTCCGGGGCCATTTTCCTGCTGGCGCTGTTCGCGCTGCGCTGGCTGGCCGGGATCGTGGAAAACGCAGGCGTTCCCGCGCTTTCGCAGGCAGCGGCGCTGGTCATGCTGGTCGGACTCGGGCTGAGCTTCCTGTTCCGGATGCGCCTGGCGGCCGATGCGACCCTGCTTCTGGCCGGGATCGGAGCCTGGATTCTGGGCGGGCTGGCCTCGCTCGCCGCCAACCCCGGCCTGGCGCTTCTGCCGACGCTGGAGCTGCTGGCCCTTCTGACGCTCTATGCGCTGTTTGCCAATGCAAGCCTGACCCGGCTGAACGGCCGGGGCGCCCTGCGGCTGGCGCGCGACCTGCTGCGCGCCTTCCTGCTGATCGGAGGGGTGCTGTCCGTGTGGCAGGTTGCCAGCGGGAACGGCTTTGTCGAACAGGGCCGTGCAACGCTTCAGCGAGCCTACGGCTCGGATGTGCACCCGGTTTCCTTCGCGATCCAGCTGGTTGCGGCAATGGTCGCGCTGGAGGTGACCCGCCTGCGTCTGGGCGCGCGCGCCGGCGTGCTCCACCTGGCCTGCATGGGGCTCGGTGTGGCGGCGCTGTATCTGACCTATGCCCGCACCGCCTGGTTGATGGGCGCGCTCACCCTGGCGCTGCCGCTGCTGCTTCAGGGCCCGCCCGCACGCCGGCTGCTGGCCGGGCTGGGCGGCGGGCTGGCACTGCTGGGGCTCGTTCTCGGCAGCGACCGTTTTGCCGATCTGGCCAGCCTGCCGGAGTTCTGGGCCGGTTTTGCCTGGGACGACGTGGTGTTCGACTGGCGTTACATCGACAACTCCCTGTCATGGCGGGTCGTGAACTGGAGCTACGGGTTGCACCAGGCGCTGGAACGGCCGGTGCTGGGATACGGGCCGGGGCAGTCGGCCAGTTCGAGCTATTTCGCCCTGGAAATGCACAACATCTTTCTCGAGGCCTTCTTCGAGGGCGGGCTGATCGGGCTGGCGGCGCTGCTGCTGGTCCTGGCCGGGCTGGTGCGACTGCATCGCCGGCTGCCGCGCCGCACGGCGACCGATCGCCGGATCCGGCTGCTGAGCAACGGGTTCGGCCTGGCGCTGCTGCTCGGGGTCACCTTTTCGACCAGCTTCGTCGATCAGCTGATGTCGTTCCTCCTGTATCTTCTGCTGATCGGGCTCGCCTCCTGCACCCCGACCGAGGCCCGCCCCCCGGGCGCCTCCGCCCCGGCAGCAACCCCGACCCTGCCTGAAGCCCCGGCCCGGAGTCCCGCGCCGCAGCTCCGCAACCGCGGCACCGGCCCGTTCTGGCACCGGAGCCGGCCACCGGGGCAAGGCGGCGAGCGGCGCTTGCCATTCCCCACCCCGCATGCCACCTTCCCGCCCTGACCGCCCGCACCAAGGAGGCATGTTTGCAACGCACACAGCAGGATACCGTTTCGGCACGCCTGCCGCAGGTCCAGGATGCCCGCAACCCCGGCATGGCGCTGGAACTGGACTGGGTGGCCTCGGTGCAGGCCAATACCTCGGCCATAGAGCGGCGCGCGACCACCCTGCCCGGACGACGCAGCGTGAAGAAGGACCATCAGGCAGCCTGGCTGCTCAAGGCCGTGTCGCTGATCGACCTGACCACGCTTTCAGGCGACGACACGCCGGGGCGGGTGCGCCGGCTGTGCGCCAAGGCCCGCCAGCCGGTGCGCCCCGACCTGCTGGAGGCGCTGGGTGTCCAGAGCCTGAGCACCGGCGCGGTCTGCGTCTATCACGAGATGGTGCCGGTGGCGGTGGAGGCGCTGGAAGGCTCGGGCATTCCGGTTGCGGCTGTCTCCACGGGCTTTCCGGCCGGGCTGTCGCCGTTCAAGCTGCGCATTGCCGAGATCGAGGAAAGCGTGAAGGCGGGTGCGCGCGAGATCGACATCGTGATCTCGCGCCGCCATGTGCTGACCGGCAACTGGCGCGCGCTTTACGACGAGGTGCGCGCCTTTCGCGAAGCCTGCGGGGACGCCCACATGAAAACCATCCTCGCCACCGGCGAACTGGCGACCCTGCGCAACGTGGCGCGCGCGTCGCTCGTGTGCATGATGGCGGGCGCCGATTTCATCAAGACCTCGACCGGCAAGGAGCCGGTGAACGCCACGCTGCCGGTCTCGCTGGTGATGATCCGGGCGCTGCGGGATTATGGCGAGCGCACCGGCTACCGGATCGGCTACAAGCCGGCGGGCGGCATTTCCAGGGCCAGGGACGCGCTGACCTACCTGACCCTGATCAAGGACGAACTGGGCAGGCGCTGGCTGGAACCCGACCTGTTCCGCTTTGGCGCCAGCTCGCTTCTGGGTGATATCGAACGCCAGATCGAACATCATGTGACGGGGCGCTATTCGGCCGGCTGGCGGCACGCGATGGGATGAGCAGATGAGTATTCCGGAAATCATGAAAACCATGGACTACGGCCCCGCCCCCGAAAGTGCCGCCGACGCGCTGGCCTGGCTGGTGGACCGCGGCGACAGGTTCGGCCATTTCATCGGCGGTGCCTACAGCGAACCGCGCGACTGTTTCGAAAGCCGCAACCCGGCCACCGGCGAGGTGCTGGCGCTGGTGTCGCAGGGATCGGAAGGGGACGTGGACGCCGCCGTTGCCGCCGCGCGCCGCGCACAGCCGCGCTGGGCGCGCCGGTCGGGGCACGAACGCGCGCGCTACCTTTACGCGCTGGCCCGGCTGATCCAGAAGAACGCCCGTCTGTTCGCGGTGCTGGAGACGCTCGACAACGGCAAGCCGATCCGCGAAAGCCGCGACATCGACATCCCGCTGGTGATCCGCCATTTCTACTACCACGCCGGCATGGCGCAACTGATGGAAGCCGAACTGCCCGACGCCGAACCGCTGGGCGTCTGCGGGCAGATCATCCCGTGGAACTTTCCGCTGCTGATGCTGGCCTGGAAGATCGCCCCGGCGATCGCCATGGGCAACACCGTGGTGCTGAAGCCGGCGGAATATACCTCGCTGACCGCGCTGCTGTTTGCGCAGATCTGCCAGGAGGCCGGGCTGCCCAGGGGCGTGGTCAACATCGTCACCGGCGACGGGCGCACGGGCGAGGCCATCGTCAACCACCCGGATATCGACAAGATCGCCTTTACCGGCTCGACGGCCGTGGGCCGGCGCATCCGCGAGGCCACCGCCGGCTCGGGCAAGGCGCTGACGCTGGAGCTGGGCGGCAAGTCGCCCTATATCGTCTTTGACGATGCCGACATCGACAGCGCCATAGAGGGGCTGGTGGATGCGATCTGGTTCAACCAGGGGCAGGTATGCTGCGCCGGCTCGCGCCTGCTGGTGCAGGAGGGCATTGCCGATCGCTTCCACGCCAGGCTGAAACGGCGCATGGCCGGTCTGCGCATCGGCAACCCGCTCGACAAGTGCATCGACGTGGGCGCGGTCGTGGACCCGGTGCAACTGAAGACCATCACCGAAATGGTCGAAAAGGGCGGTGGCGAGGGCGAGGTCTTCCAGGCCGGGCAGATCCCCAACCGGGGCTGCTTCTACCCGCCGACGCTGATCACCGGGCTGGAGCCGGCCTCTTTCCTTATGCAGGAGGAAATCTTCGGCCCGGTGCTGGTGAGCACCACCTTCCGCACCCCGGCCGAGGCGGTGGAACTGGCCAACAACACCCGCTACGGGCTGGCCGCCAGCCTCTGGAGCGAGAACATCAACCTGGCGCTGGACGTGGCGCCGAAACTGGCCGCCGGGGTGGTCTGGGTCAACGCCACCAACCTGTTCGACGCCGCCGCCGGTTTCGGTGGCGTGCGCGAAAGCGGCTTCGGGCGCGAAGGCGGCTGGGAAGGGCTGCGCGCCTACACCCGGCCGAAAACCCCGACCAAGGTTTTGAAGCCCCTTCTGCCCCACACTCGCCCCGAGGAAACCGATGTCGAAGGGCTCGACCGCACCGCCAAGCTATACATCGGCGGCAGGCAGGCGCGCCCCGACGGCGGCTATTCGCGGCCCGTCTGGTCGCCGCGCGGCAAGCTGCTGGGGCATGCGTCGCTGGCCAACCGCAAGGACGTGCGCAACGCGGTCGAGGCGGCGGCAAACGCCAAGGGCTGGGCCACAACCGCAGGGCATGCGCGCGCGCAGATCCTCTATTACATCGCCGAGAACCTTTCGGCACGCGCCGAGGAATTCGCCGACCGGCTGCACGACCTGACCGGCCAGCACCTGAAAAGCACCCGCACCGAGGTGGAAACCGCCGTCTCGCGGCTGTTCACCTGGGCGGCCTGGGCCGACAAGTTCGACGGCGCCGCCAAGGGGGTTCCGATCCGCGGCATCGCGCTGGCGATGAACGAACCGGTGGGCATCATCGGCGCGTTCTGCCCGGACGAGGCACCGCTGCTGGGCCTCGTCTCGGTGATCGGCCCGGCGATGGCGATGGGCAACCGCGTGGTCGCTGTCGCCTCGGAACCCTTCCCGCTGGCGGCCACCGATTTCTACCAGGTGCTGGAAACCTCGGACGTGCCGGCGGGCGTGGTGAACATCCTGACCGGCAGCCACGCCGAGCTTGCCCCGCACCTGGCCGGCCACATGAACGTGGACGCGGTGTGGAGCTTTTCCTCAAGCGACCTGTCGGCACTGATCGAGCGCGAGAGCATCGGCAACCTGAAGCGCACCTGGGTCAACAATGCCCGCACGCGCGACTGGCTGTCGCCAGCCGGCGAGGGGCGCGAATTCCTGGCGCATGCGACCGAGGTCAAGACCGTCTGGGTGCCCTACGGCGAATAGGGCGCCGTTACGGGCAGGCACCTGCGACGGTGGTGAAGCCGCCGACCTCGTAGTAGTCCGTGCCGGAAATGTTGTGATCCAGCTGCAGCACACCGACGAT